>Ga0209415_10000079_pt1 | contig 134595 bp, 116 predicted proteins | sample PeaSoiSIISIP2007_FD_187696 | JGI IMG/M metagenome (GOLD analysis project Ga0209415, IMG submission 187696) | Peat soil microbial communities from Weissenstadt, Germany - SII-SIP-2007 (SPAdes) (version 2) | ecosystem: Environmental > Terrestrial > Soil > Wetlands > Peat | place: Germany... | reverse complement strand
GCGTGAGTGACGCGACCGTCTTCGAGGTTCGCATCCACGGTCGCGGTGGGCAGGGTGTCGTCACCGCCGCCGAGTTGCTGTCGGTCGCGGCATTCGACGAGGGCCGCCACGCGCAGGCCTTCCCGAGTTTCGGTTCCGAGCGCACCGGCGCGCCGGTCGTGTCGTACTGCCGCTTCTCCGATCGCGAGATCCGCACCCGCGAGCCGATCGCCGAGCCCGACGCCGTCGTGATCCAGGACGCGACCCTGGTCCATCAGGTCGACCTCTTCGCGGGACTGACGGCTGACGGCTACGTCCTGGTCAACACCTCGCGGCGCTTCGACGAGCTGGGGCTCGACGAATACGTCCTGGACCTGCGACCCGAGCGGCTGGTGACCTGCCCGGCCACCGAGCTCGCCCTCGAGCACCTGGGCCGCCCGCTGCCCAACGCCGCCCTGCTGGGCGGCTTCGCGGCGCTGACCGGACAGGTATCCCTCGGGGCCATCAGCCGCGCGATCGAGGAGCGCTTCGACGCCGGCGTGGCCCGGCGAAACGTCGCGGCGGCCACCGCCGCGTACGAGTACGTCCTGCACGAGAGCGAGAGGATGATCGGTGCTTCGCCAGATTGAGGGTTCCCAGGCGGTCGCCGAGACGGTCGCGCTCTGTCGGCCCGAGGTCGTGTGCGCCTACCCGATCTCGCCCCAGACCCACATCATCGAGGCCGTTGGCGCCAAGGTGAAGTCAGGCGAACTCACGCCGTGCGAGTTCATCAACGTCGAGTCCGAGTTCGCCGCGATGTCGGTGTCGATCGGCGCGTCGGCCGCGGGTGCGCGCACCTACACCGCCACCGCGAGCCAGGGCCTGCTCTTCATGTCCGAGGCCGTCTACAACGCCGCCGGACTCGGCCTGCCCATCGTGATGACCTTGGCCAACCGGGCCATCGGCGCCCCGATCAACATCTGGAACGACCACAGCGACGCGATGGCCCTGCGTGACGCCGGATGGATCCAGCTGTTCGCCGAGACCAACCAGGAGGCGGCCGACCTGCACGTCCAGGCCTTCCGCCTCGCCGAGGAGCTGTCCGTCCCGGTGATGGTCTGCATGGACGGGTTCATCCTCACGCACGCCGTCGAGGGCGTCGACCTGCTCGACCAGGCGACGGTGGATCGGCTGCTCCCGCCCTACGAGCCGCGCCAGTTCCTCAACGTCGACGACCCGGTGTCGATCGGGGCGATGGTCGGGCCCGAGGCGTTCGAGGAGGTCCGCTACCTCGCGCACCTGCGGCTCCTCGACGCGCTCGAACGCATCCCCGTGATCGCCGAGCAGTTCCACGAGGCGACGGGCCGCAACAGCGGGGGACTCATGCACGCCTACCGCACCAGCGACGCCGACACGGTCATCGTCGCCATGGGCTCGGTACTGGGCACCATCAAGGACGTCGTCGACCAGCGCCGCGACTCCGGTGAGCGCGTGGGCGTCCTGGGCGTCACGACGTTCCGCCCCTTCCCCGCCGCCGCGCTGAGCACGGCCCTGGCCGGAGCGCACACGGTCGTGGTTCTGGAGAAGGCCTTCAACGCGGGCGGTGGCGGCGTGCTGGCCGCGGACGTCACCCTGGCGCTGGGCGACCGCTCGGTCGACGTGCTGAGCGTGGTGGCGGGGCTGGGCGGACGCCCGGTGACGCGCCAGTCCCTGGACGACCTGCTCGACCGGGTGGCCGGCGGCACGATCGGAGGGTTCAGCTTCTTGGACCTCGACCTCGGGGTCGTGGAGCGCGAGCGGGCGAGCCTGGCCGGCGCGCGTCGGCCGGCGCCCCTCGCGGCGACGCCCTCGTCGGACCGGGCGGAGGCGTCGTGAGCGAGCCCGTGCGCTTCTATCAGGTCGGCAGCTTCGCGGTGGGCAACCGCCTGGCGCGAGCCGAGGACCGAACGGTCCAATCCTGCCCCGACCGTGCGAACGCGATCGACTCGGGCCACCGCGCCTGCCAGGGGTGCGGCGAGGCCCTGGGCGCGCGCTACGCGCTGGACGCCGCGATGCGCGCGGCGAACGGCAAGGTGGTCGTCGTCAACGCGACCGGCTGCCTCGAGGTCTTCTCCACGCCGTACCCCGAGACGTCGTGGCGCGTGCCGTGGCTGCACTCGCTCTTCGGCAACGCGCCCGCGGTGGCGACGGGCGTCGCGGCGGCCCAGCGCGTCAAGGGCCGCTTCGACGTTCGAGTCGTCGCCCAGGCCGGCGACGGCGGGACGGTGGACATCGGCTTCGGGTGCCTGTCGGGCATGTTCGAGCGCAACGACGACGTCCTGTTCATCTGCTACGACAACGAGGGCTACATGAACACGGGCGTCCAACGCTCCGCGGCGACGCCGCCGGCCGCCCGTACCGCGACGACCCAGGCGCTCGGGATGAGCCCGGGCAACGTCTTCGGTCAGGGCAAGGACCTGCCGCGCATCGCGGTGGCCCACGACATCCCCTACGTCGCCACGGCCACCGTGGCCGACCTGCACGACCTGGAGCGCAAGGTCGAGCACGCGATGAGCCTGCACGGCGCGCGCTACATCCACGTCCTGGTGCCGTGCCCGCTGGGGTGGGGCTCCGAGTCGCGCGAGACCATCCACCTCGCCCGGCTGGCCAAGGAGACGGGGCTGTTCCCGGTGTTCGAGGCCGAGCGCGGCGTGGTCACCGCGGTGTCGCCGCTGCGGCGCCGCACACCGGTCGAGGAGTACCTGAAGCTGCAGAAGCGCTACGCCCACCTGTTCGGCGCGCACGCGCGGCCCGACATCGTCGAGCGCCTCCAGCGCATCGCCGACGACAACATCGAGCGCTACGGGCTCGTCGACGACGAGACCCGCGACGATCGCCCCCTGGCCGAGGTGGCGACGTGAAGATTCCCTTCGCCATCACCCTCGACGTGGGGTCGAGCCGGGCGAACCACACCGGCTCGTGGCGCGTCGAGCGCCCCGTCTACGTCGACCGGCTGCCGCCGTGCAACCACGCGTGCCCGTCCGGAGAGAACATCCAGGCCTGGCTCTACGCCGCGGAGTCGGGCGACTACGAGGCGGCCTGGCGCACCCTGGTCGACGACAATCCGCTGCCGGCGATCATGGGGCGGATCTGCTTTCACCCCTGTGAGACGTCGTGCAACCGCGCCCAGCTCGACGAGGCGGTCGGCATCAACTCGGTCGAGCGCTTTCTGGGCGACCTGGCGCTCGAGCACGGCTGGTCTCTTCCCGCACCCGGGCCCGACAGCGGCTTTCGCGTGCTCGTCGTGGGTTCGGGACCGGCGGGGCTGAGCGCGACCTATCACCTGCGCCGACTGGGCCACCGGGTCACCCTGGTGGACTCCTCGGCCGAGCTCGGGGGCATGATGCGCTACGGCATTCCGGCGTACCGGCTGCCGCGCTCCGTGCTCGACGCCGAGATCGAGAGGATCCTGGCGATGGGTGTCGAGGTCCTCACCGGCCACACCGTCCACGACGTGGCGGCCGAGCGCGTCGCCGGCGGCTACGACGCCGTCTTCTTGGCCGTCGGGGCCCAGCTCGGCAAGCGCGTCGAGATCCCCGCCGGCGACTCGGGCAAGGTGATCGACGCAGTGTCCTATCTGCACCAGGTGGCCCAAGGCGACTCGCCGATGCTCGGACGCCGGGTCGTGGTCTACGGCGGCGGCGACACCGCGCTCGACGCGGCGCGCACGGCGCGGCGCCTCGGCGCCACCGACTCCACGATCGTCTACCGGCGCAACCGCGACCGCATGCCCGCCCACAGCGAGGAGCTCGAGCAGGCCCTCGTCGAAGGCGTGACGATGCACTGGCTCTCGACGGTGGACCGCTTCGACGGCGACCGGCTGGTGATCGAGAAGATGCGCCTCAACGCGGAGGGCTTCCCCGAGCCGACCGGCGAGTTCGACGAGCTGGGCGCTGACGCGCTCGTCCTGGCATTGGGACAGGACACCGACCTCTCGCTCGTGACGGCGGCGCCCGACGTCGTCGTGCGCGACGGAGCGGTCGAGGTCGCGACCACGATGATGACCGGAGCCGATGGCGTCTTCGCCGGCGGCGACGTGGTCCCCGCGGACCGGACGGCCACCGTCGCGGTGGGTCACGCCAAGCGCGCGGCGCACGGCATCGACGCCTACGTTCGCTCGACGGAGGTGGCGCACGCCGACAAGCACCCGCTCGCCACCTTCGATCGGCTCAACACCTGGTACTACGCCGACGCGCCGCGCACGCAGCGCCCCGAACTCGAGCGCATACGCCGTCAGACCAACTTCGAAGAGGTCGTGGGAGGACTGACCGAGGAGAACGCCCTCTTCGAGGCCCGCCGGTGCCTGTCGTGCGGCAACTGCTTCGAGTGCGACAACTGCTTCGGCGTCTGCCCGGACAACGCGGTCATCAAGCTCGGAGCGGGCGAGCGCTACGAGTTCAACTACGACTTCTGCAAGGGCTGCGGGGTGTGCGTGGTCGAGTGCCCCTGCGGGGCCATCGACCTGGTCCCCGAAGCCATCTAGTCCGTCACGCGTCCGACGCTCACGGGCTGCCAGTACGGGGCGAGCGTGTCGATGGGTGCGAGCTCACTCGCGACCTCCCCGAAACGCGAGCTGCGCCGCGACCACTCGGCGTAGGCCCGGTCGATCTCCTCGCGGGTGCGCGCGACGAAGTTCCACCACATGAGCAACGTCTCGGCGAAGGGTTCGCCGCCGATCATCACCGCGCGCGCGGGCCCCGACGGCTCCAGGCGCAGGCGCTCCAGGCCCGGCGCCAGGTAGCCCATCCGCCCGGGGGCGAGCGGTGTTCCCTCCACGGTGAGCTCGCCGCGCAGGACGATGACGGCGTGCTCGAAGTCCGCACGCAGGCGCAGTTCGTCGTCGCCCCCGCGAAGGTCCAGGTCGAGCCCCACCAGTGGCGTGTCGACCCGCGCGGGACTGGTCGCTCCGGCGAAGCTTCCGCACAGGACCGTGGCGACCCCGTCGCTCAGGTCCACTCGCGGCAGCCCGGCCAGGTGCTGGAAGCCCGCGTCACCGTGTCGCGTCGCCTCGGGCGACGCGATCCACATCTGAATGCCCTCGAGCACGCCGCGGTAGTCACCGGTGGCCTCTTCGGAGTGCGAGACGCCCTCGCCTGACGTCATCAGATTGAGCTGGCCCGCCCGTACGCGCTGCTCGGTCCCGAGGCTATCGCGGTGCAGGACCTCTCCCTCGATGAGCCAGGTGACCGTCTGGAGTCCGCAGTGCGGATGGGGTCCGATGAGATGCGTGGTGGGACCGACGAGCGTCGGGACCATGTGATCGGCGAAGCACCACGCGCCGACGGTGCGCCGGGCGCGTCGCGGCAGCGCTCGACGGACCTCGAACTCGCCGACCACGGCGTGGTGGCTCTCGCTCACCTCGAGGCGCGACGACGCCGGATCCGTCACTGCCGGGTCGCCTCTCGCCGGTGCATCGACCTAGAGACTACGGCGACGAACCGACACGGCGAGCGGGGGGAAGTGCCCGCCGTGTCGGTGCGTCGCGCGAAGGTTCGAACCGCTAGATGTCCATCACGTCGCTGGGGTCGGCCTGCTTGTAGTGGCGGAATCCCAGGAACGTGAGAAGCAACATGATCAGAGCGGCGACCAACATGCCGACCGCGCCGTAGAGCGCGATCACGCCCATGAATCCAAAGGCGTAGGCGTTGAGCAAAAGCCCGCGCAGCGTGTCACCGCGGAAGACGAGCTCAACCTGGTTGGCCAGGGCCGTGTTGGAGGGATCGGCGAGCGATGCGGCGCTCAGCTGGGAGTAGGTCTTGCCCTGGCTGATGGCCAGCGTGTCGACCGCGATGATCTTGTCGGCGAAGATCTCCGCGGCGGAACCGGTGAGAACCTCCTTGCCGGCGTACTGGGTCTCGTGCGCGGCGACCAGGTCGCGGTAGTCGGCCTGGGTCTTGGTGGGGAAGTACACCTTCTGCTCCTGGAGCTGATTGTGCACCTGGGAGTTGGTGAAGTTGTAACCGATGAACATGCCGATGCCCGCCACGATGAAGACGACGGTGAGCAACGCCCCGGTCCATGAAACGAAGTAGTCGAACGTCCTACGCCTCATCGGGGGTCCTTTCGTCGGCGATGCTCCAGTCTCGCAGCGCGCATCACGCAGCCCCTAGTGACGAACGTCACAAGATGCGCGGAGGCTCACCCATCGGTCGAGAATCCGAGGCGCGCGAGGTACCCGATGCCCATGACCGCCGCCTCGCAGCCAACGCTGTCGAGTGCCGCGAGGTCCGCGTCGTCACGTATCCCGCCGGCCGCGACAACGGCGAGCCCGGTGGCGCAGACTCGTCGGTAGAGATCGAGGTCGGGCCCCTCCAGCGTCCCGTCGCGCTCGATCGCCGTGACGTGCAGGCGCACGACGCCCGCGTCGCGCGCCCGCGAGAGGGCCGTGTCGACGTCCAGGCCGCTGGACGCGGTCCACCCGCGCACGGCGACGTTGCCGTCGCGCACGTCGAGGGCGACGATGAGCCGATCACCGAGGGCGTCGGCGAACGCGACGAGACCATCGACGCTGTCCCACGCGGCGGTGCCGACGATGACGCGTCGCGCCCCCGCGTCAAGCACGGCCCGGGCGACGTCGATCGAGCGGATGCCGCCCGAGACCTGCAGGGGGATCGTCCCGGCGAGGCGCGTGCAGCGACGCAGCATCGCCGCGCGCACCGCGCCGTCGCGCGCACCGTCCAGGTCCACGACGTGGATCATTGGTGGCGCCGTGGCCACGACGCGCGCCATGAACTCCTCGACCGGTTGGCGAAACAGGACCCGCTCGTAGTCGCCCCTCTCGAGGCGCACGGCGTCCTCACCTAAGAGGTCGACGGCGGGGATCAGTTGCATATTAGCGTTGTAACATGGTATCATGCTAATATGACTACCGGCAAGGTTCCCGCCGCCGACCAGCACCCCGAGACCGCCAACCGGTTCACCGACCTGGTCGCGGCGTTCGTCGACATCCGCGACGCACGGGTGATGGAGGCGTTTCTCAAGGACGTGTGCACGACCAACGAGCTCGACGCCATGGGCCAGCGCCTCCAGGTGGCCCGCCTGGTCGATCAGGGCGTGCCCTACCAGGAGATCTCGCGGCGCACCGGCGCCTCCACGACGACGGTTACTCGCGTCGCGCACTGGCTCCACTACGGCGAGGGCGGGTACCGCGAGGTGTTGAGCAAGGCTCGCCGATGAGCCGGAACCTCACGTTGGCGCTGCCGTCGAAGGGACGGCTGCGCGAGCCCGCCTGGTCCCTGCTGGTGGCGAGCGGCGTCGACCCGCAAGAGCCCGGCGAGCGCGTGCTGCAGGTCCACTGTCGCAACGCCGAGATGGACCTGCTCTTCGTGCGCGCCGACGACGTGCCCGAGTACGTCCAGGACGGCATCGTCGACTGCGGGATCACCGGGCTTGACCTGGTGCACGAGCGCGACTTCGACGTCGAGGTGTTGTTGCGCCTGGGCTTTGGTCGCTGCTCGCTGCAGGCGGCGGTGCCGAGCGAGGACGTCGCCACCGAGCTCAGTGACCTCGACGGCAAGCGCGTCGCGACGTCGCACCCGCGCCTGGCCCAGCGACTGCTGGTCGAGCGCGGGGTCAAGGCCGAGATCGTGGGCGTCGCGGGTTCGGTCGAGATCTCCCCCCGTCTGGGGCTGGCTGACGCCATCGTCGACCTGGTGTCCACGGGCAGCACGTTGCGCACGAACGGATTGCGCTCGCTCGGCGTCCTCTTCGAGTCCGAGGCCGTCCTGGTCGGTCGCGGCGCCTCGAACGACGTCGAGGCGCGTCGGACCCTCACCACGCTGCTGGCGTCGGTCATCAACGCGCGCGCCAACCGCTACCTGCTGTTCAACGTGCCCCGAGATCGACTGGCCGAGGTGACGGGCCTCCTGCCCACGCGCGGCTCGCCCACCGTGATGGACCTGGCCACCGAGGGACTCGTCGCGGTCCACGCGCTCGTGCCGGCGTCGCGGGTGTGGTCCCTGCTGCCCGCCCTCGCCGCCTGCGGGGCGACGTCGATCCTCACCTTGCCGGTGGAGCGGATGGTGCCGTGAGCATCCCCGCGACCTCCGACCGGCTCTTCACCGTCGACGAGATCGTCGACGACGTACGCGCCCGGGGCGACGCGGCACTAGCGGAGTGGTCGGCCCGCTTGGACCACACGACGTGGTCGACCCCGCCGCGCGCCCGCGGCGACGTCGACGTGCCCGCCGAAGCGTTGGCGGCCGCGGCCGCGGCCGTGCGCACCTGGCACGCGGCGCAGCGCCCCGCGGACCTCGAGCTCGAGGTCTCGCCCGGCGTGACCCTCGAGCGGCGCTGGACCGCGCTGCGCACGGTCGGTCTCTACGTCCCGCACGGTCTGGTCTCCTCGCTCGTCATGGGCGCGGTGCCGGCCCAGGTCGCCGGCGTCGAGCGGATCGTGGTGTGCACGCCGCCGCGCGGCGCCGAGGCGGTGGCCGCGACCGCCGCGATGCTGGGTCTGAGCGAGGTGTGGGCGGTGGGCGGTGCCCAAGCCATCGCCGCCCTGGCCTACGGCACGGCGACCATCGCGCCGGTCGACAAGATCATCGGTCCGGGCGGAGCCGCGGTGAACGCCGCGAAGCTCCTCGTGAGCCGCGACGTCGCCATCGACCTGCCGGCCGGTCCGAGCGAGGTCGTGGTCGTGGTCGACGACGGCGTCGACGAGGCGATCGTGGAGCAGGAGCTCGCCGCGCAGATGGAGCACGGTCCCGATTCGCGCGGGTACGTCGTGCGCGTCGGCGACGACCTGGACGCGGCGCTGGAACAGGTCGAGGGCTACGCCGCCGAGCACGTCGCCCTGCTCGGCCCGCGCGCGGAGAGCCTGGCTCGTCGCATCCGCAACGCCGGAGCGGTCTTCGTGGGCCGCTACGCCCCGGTGCCCGCGGGTGACTACGCGACCGGCGGCAACCACGTCCTGCCCACCGGGGGCTGGGCGCGTTCGAGCGGCGGTCTGGGTCTCGAGGCGTTCATGAAGCCGGTGACCATCCAGCGCGTCACGCGCGACGCGCTGACGCGCCTGGCCCCGACGATCGAGGCACTGGCGGCCTTCGAGGGCATGGTGGCGCACGGCGCCACGGCGCGGCGATGACGACGCCGGTCGCGCTCGACGCCTACCGCTGGCCCCCGTCCACCGAGGAGCTCGCCGCCCGGGCCGGGCTGGACCCGCGCGACATGATCCGCTTCGACGGCAACGTCGCCCCGGCGCCGCCGCCCAGCGCGCGCCCCGCGGCGCTGGCCCGCGCGCTGGCCGACGTCAACGAGTACGACCGGGGCCGCTACGAGCCCCTGCGCCGCGCGATCGCCGACCTGCACGGGGTCGGCCTCGACCAGATCGCGCTCGGCGCGGGCAGCGACGAGTTCATCGTCCTGCTGGCGCGGATCTTCGCCGCGGGCGCGACGGTGGCCACGGTGCCGGCGGTCTCGTATTCGATGTACCGCTACGCGGCGATCATGGCCGGGGCGACGATGGTCGACGACCCGGCGAGCGCCGACCTCGTGTACGTGTGCCGGCCCAACAACCCAACCGGCGAGCTGCCCGACGTGCCGCGCGTGGCGGGCCGCCTGGTCATCGACGAGGCCTACGCGCAGTACGCCGGGGTCGACGCCCTGGACCGCGTCAGCGACGGGGCGATCGTGCTGCGCACCTTCTCCAAGGCGTACGGACTGGCCGGCGCGCGCGTCGGGTACTGCGTCGCCACCCCCGACCTGATCGAGGTGATCTCGTCGCGGCAGGCCCCCCTCGCGGTCTCGTCGATCTCGGCCGCCCTGGCGCTGGCCGCGCTGGCCGCGCCGCCGTCCCTGGAGGGCCAGATCGCCGAGCGCGAGCGGCTGGCGCGCGAGATGACCGAGCTCGGGCTCGCGCCGCTGCCCTCGTCCACCAACTTCCTCTACGTCCCGATGGCTGACGCCGCGTCGTACGTGCAGCGACTGCTGCCCTACGGCATGGTGCTGCGCGCCTACGAGGGGGGGCTGCGCGTGAGCGTGCGCGACGAGCTGGACAACGACGCGCTGATCGGCGCGCTGCGCACCGAGCTGCGCGGCGAGGCGCTGGCGCCGGCGTACCTTCACCGGCGACGCGCGACCGCCGAGACGCGCCTCGACGTGCGCCTTCGCGTCCCGGGCGAGGGGCGCGTCCTGGTGGACACCGGCGAGGGCTTCTACGACCACATGCTCACCCAGCTCGCCTTTCACGCGGGGATGGACCTGCGCCTCGAGGGCGTCGGCGACCCCGAGACCGGCGAGCACCACATGGTCGAGGACACGATGCGGGCCTTCGGCGCGGCGCTCGACGAGGCGCTCGGCGACCGGCGCGGGCTGGCGCGCTACGGCGAGGCGCGCGTCCCGATGGATGAGGCCCTGGCCCACGCGGTGGTCGACCTCTCCGGGCGGGCGACGGCCGCGCTGGCGATCGACCCCGATCCGGGGATGGCGGCGCACGCCTTCGAATCGCTCGTCCAGACGGCGCGTATCACGTTGCACGTGACCGCGACCGGGAGCAACGCGCACCACGTGGCCGAGGCCGCGTTCAAGGCCGTCGGTCGCGCGATGGCCCAGGCGCTGGTGCGCGACGGGTCCGTCGTGCGCTCGACGAAGGGGTCACTGTGAGAGAGGTTGCGGTGGTCGACTACGGAGCTGGCAACACCCGCTCGGTTCGCGCGGCCCTGTCGAGGCTCGGCCTGGCGAGCCGCGTGTCCAGCGACGCGGCCACGTTGGAGGGCGCCGACCTCGTGGTTCTGCCGGGCGTTGGCTCGGCGCGCAGCGCCATGGCGCACCTGACGCGAACCGGCGGCGACGGCGCCCTGCGCCGCCGGTTCGCGGCCGGCGGTGCGCTGCTCGGGATCTGCCTCGGCTTGCAGCTCGCGGTCGAGTCGAGCGAGGAGGACGGGGGCGTCGCGGGTCTCGGACTGCTGAGCGGGTCGGTGCGGCGCCTCGTCGCTCCGCGCGTGCCGCGCATCGGCTGGGCCGTCGTCGAACCGTGGGGCGCGACGTACTTCTTCGCGCACTCCTACGCGGTCGTCTCACCCGACGTCGTCGCGACCTCCGAGGGGATCACCGCCGCGGTGGCGCGCGGGCCGTTCCTCGGTGTCCAGTTCCACCCCGAAAAGAGCGGGCCCGCGGGCCTGGCGTTCCTCGAGTCATGCCTCTCGCTCGCCTGATCCCGTGCCTGGACGTGGCTCACGGTCGCGTCGTCAAGGGCGTGAGCTTCGTCGGGCTGCGCGACGTGGGTGACCCGGTGGAGCTCGCCGCCTTCTACGCCGCCGGCGGGGCCGACGAACTCGTGCTGCTCGACATCGCGGCGACGCCCGAGGACGCGGCCACCATGACGTCGGTGGTCGAGCGGGTGGCCGACGTGGTGGACATCCCCTTCACCGTGGGAGGAGGCGTGCGCAGCGTCGACGACGCGGCGCGGATCATCGAATCGGGCGCGGACCGCGTGTCGCTCAACTCGGCGGCCCTCGCGGACCCGACGCTCATCACCGCGGTCGCCGGTCGATTCGGGCGCCAGGCCGTGGTCGTGGCGATCGACGCGGGCGAGGGCGTCGTGCACACGCACGGAGGCCGCGTGGCGACCGCGAGGGAGATCGTTGCCTGGGCCGTGGAGGCCGCGCAACGCGGAGCGGGAGAGATCCTGCTCACCTCGATTCGACAGGACGGGCAGCGCACCGGTTACGACCTCGTGCTGACCGCTGCGGTGCGCGACGCGGTGGACGTCCCGGTCATCGCGTCGGGCGGGGCGGGCTCGGCGCGCGACGTCGCCGACGCGCTCCGGGTCGCCGACGCGGCGCTCGTCGCATCGATCGTCCACGAGGACCCCGAGGGTCTGGCGCGACTGCGCGCCGAGGTCGAGGCGTGGGGCATCGCGTTGCGCGAGGTGGCGTCGTGAGCGGCGAGCTGCGCGCCGCGGTGGTCCAAGACGACGACACCGGTCGGGTCCTGATGCTGGGCTGGATGGACGACGAAGCCCTGGCCCTCACCCGCGAGACCGGCGTCGTGCACTTCTACTCGCGGTCGCGCCAGCGACTCTGGCGCAAGGGTGAGACGTCCGGGAACTCGCTGCGCGTCGTCGAGGTCGTGCCCGACTGCGACGACGACGCCGTCCTGGTGCGCGCGAGGCCCGACGGTCCGACCTGTCACGACGGTGCGACTTCGTGCTTCACGCCGTGGCTCTGGCGAAAGATCCTGCGCCGCGAGGCCGAGGGTGCCGATGGTTCCTACGTGGTGGCACAGCTGCACGGAGGCCCGCCCCTCCTCGCGCGCAAGGTGGGCGAGGAGGCGACGGAGCTCGTGGTCGCGGCACTCGCCGAGGGCGACGAGCAGGTCGTGAGCGAGGCCGCGGACCTGTGGTTCCACGTGCTGCTCCTGCTCAAGAGCCGCGGGCTCGACCCCGCGGCGGTGGAGGACGAGCTGCGCCGGCGCGAGCGCTGAGCGCCGACGCCGCACACGAGGTCGCCTAGCCTGGTCTGGTCGGCGAAGGGGCGGCCGCGTCGCGACTGGGCTTCACCACGGCCGTCGGGCCGGGCCGGTCCCGGGCCCGATGAGCCCTAGACAAGGAGACGCGGCGTGATTGGCACGACGGTTTCGACCAGCGTCGTGGTCCTCGTGGGCGCGGTGTACCTGGCGTGCGCCGTCGAGATGGTCGAAGCGCTCACGATCGTGCTGGCGGTCGGCCACACGCGCGGGTGGCGGTCGGCCCTCGAGGGCACCGGCGCCGCCCTGGCGCTGCTGGCCGCCCTGGTCGCGGGGTTCGGACCGGCGCTGGTGCACGTGCCCATCAACGCGCTGCGCCTGGTGGTGGGCACCGTGCTGCTGATCTTCGGCATGCAGTGGTTGCGCAAGGCGATCCTGAGGGCCGGCGGGCTCAAGGCGCGCCACGACGAGGACGAGGCGTACCGCGAGGCCGTCGAACGCCTCGAAGCCGTCGCCACCAGCCCGGACCGCGATCGCATCGCCTTCGTCATGGCCTTCAAGGGCGTGTTCCTCGAGGGTCTCGAGGTCGTGATCGCGGTGCTGACCTTGGGCACGTCGGCGCACCGCCTGGGACTCGCGGTCGTCGTCGCCGGCGTCGCCGTGGTCTCGGTGGGCGTCGTCGGCGTCGCGGTCGCCCGCCAGCTCTCGCGCGTGCCCGAGAACGCGATGAAGATGGGAGTGGGCGTGATGCTCGTGAGCTTCGGGACGTTCTGGTCGGGCGAGGGGCTGCACGTGAGGTGGCCGGGCAACGACGCGATGCTGCTCGTCTTCGTCGGCGGCTACCTCGTGGTGGCGTGGCTCCTCGTGGCCCTGGTGCGACGTGACGCTCCCGCCCCGAGCGCGCAGGTGCCGGCGTGAACCAGCGGCCCCTCCTCGTGCGCCTGATCACGGGGTTCGCGATGTTCTGGTGGGACTTCCTCGTCGGCGACACACCCGAGCTGTTTGTTGCGTCGCTCGTGACGATTGGCGTCATCGCCCTCGTGAGCATCACCGGGCACGCCAACGCCGCCGCGGTCGTCCTCCTGCCGGTGCTGGCCGTGTCCTCGCTGTGCGTGTCGGTGCTGCGGGCGCGGCGCGCGGCTCGTCACCCCTCACCGCGCCGAGCACGCTGAGATCACCACCGGCGCCGCGCGCCGATCGTGCGGCGACCAACGTTACGAACGCGTGAAGGATTGGCGTGCGCGCGCCTTCCGACGTCCCTTTCGTCGAGGGGCGCCGTAGCCTCGAGTGGTGATGCATCTCGCGCGCCGAGCTGCCGTGGTAGCCCTGATTCTCACCGCCGTGGCGGTGGCCCCGCCGGCGGGGTCGACGACCGCGACGCCCGGCAACCTGGCCTGCGCCGAGGCGGTCGCGACCAAGTGGTCGCTGCCGGCCCTGGCCGCCGAGACCGTGGTGGTGCCGGTGGACGCGTCCTCGATCGTCACGATGGTGCCCGCGGCGCGCGACGGATTCGGCGGCCTCATCCTCTTTGGCACCAGTGCGCCCCTGACGTTGGCGGCGTCGCTCAGCGTTGTCCAGGCGGCCTCGGCGAACGGGTACCCGCTGCTCGTGATGACCGACGAGGAGGGTGGCGGCGTCTGGCGACTCGCCAACCTGGTCCCGGGGATCCCGTGGGCCCAGACCATGGGCCGCACGCTCACCCCCGACCAGATCACCACCCTCGCCCGGCGCGTGGGAACCGACCTGACCCGGCTGGGCGTGACCGTCGACCTGGCGCCGGTGCTCGACGTGGACGGGCGCGCGGTCGTGCCGGGGCCGAAGAACCCCGACGGGTTCCGGTCCTTCGGCGGGTCCCCGGCGGTCGTCGCCGCTGACGGCACCGCCTTCCTGCAGGGACTGAGCTCGGCCTCGGTGACCGCCGTGGTGAAGCACTTCCCGGGACTGGGCGGGACCAACGTGAACACCGACGTGGCGCCCGCCAGGACCAAGCCGTGGGCCGTGCTGCAACGCACGGGCCTGGTGCCGTTCAAGCGCGCGATCGCGGCGGGCGCCCCCGCGGTCATGCTCTCCAACGCCTCGATCCCGGGCTTAACCGCGTTGCCCGCGACGATCTCGCCGGCCGCGATCCACGCGCTGCGCGCGACGCTCGGTTTCTCCGGGCTGATCGTGACCGATTCGCTCAGCGCCGGGGCGCTGAGCGCGCGCCACATCTCGGTGACCCAGGCCGCGGTGGACGCGCTGCGCGCCGGCGCCGACGAGATCCTCTTCGGAGTCCCGTCGGCGCCGGCGACATCGCTCACGCTCGCCCTCCAGGTGCGTGCGGCGATCGTGGCGGCGGTCGTGCACAAGACGCTGGCGCGCGCCACGCTGGTCGCGGCGGCCGCGGAGGTGCTCAACGTGCGCAACAACCTCTGCGCGACGACCACTTCCTAAAGGTAGTGGGGCGGCACCTCATGGGTGTCGCGTCGCGCGCGGCGAAGCTCGTCGGCGAGTCGGGCGATCTCCTCGCGCAGCGCGGCGACCAGGCTCAGCAGTTCCTCGCGCGTGAGGTCGTCGTCGCCCATCCGTCCAGCGTGTCACAGCCTCGCGCGAGCGACGCGATCAGGGGAAGAGTCCGCGGAACTCCGTGGCCTCGGCGATGCGCTCGACGCCCACCGCCAGGGCCGTCTCGCGTAGTGAGACCTCCAGCTCCTTGTGGCGGGTCCACACGTAGTTGAAGGCCTCGTGCATCGTCTTCTCCAGGCGCTGCTGGAAGAGCTCGCGCTCCCACATGTAGCCCTGGAGGTCCTGGGCCCACTCGAAGTAGGAGGCCACGACGCCGCCGGCGTTGGCCAGCACGTCGGGCACCGAGCGGATGCCGCGATCGTGCAGGATCTGGGCGCCCTCGCCGGTGGTCGGTCCGTTCGCGGCCTCCACCACGATCGTCGCGGTCAGCGTCTCGGCGACCTCGGCGGTGATGACGCCGCCGAGGGCGGCGGGGATCGCGATGTCGCTGGGCAGGGTGAAGAGCTCCTCCGGCGAAATCTCGGTCGAGCCGGGGAAACCGGCCACCGAGCCGGTCTCTTCGACGTGCTCGGCCAGGCGCAGGTGGTTGATCCCGTCGGGCACGTGGATGGTGCCCTTGATGTCGCCCACGCCGACCACCTTCATGCCGCGGTCGCTCAGCAGCTTGACGAGGGGAGCGCCTACCTTGCCGTAGCCCTGGATGACCACGCGCTGCTCGTTGGCCAGTCGACCGAGGCGCTGGAGGATGGCGGTCGTGCAGATGGTGACGCCCAGCGAGGTGGCGCCGGCGTGCCCGACCGTCCCGCCGATGGCCAGGGGCTTGCCGGTGACGACGCCGGGCGAGCTGTGCCCGTGCAGCATCGTGATCGTGTCCATGATCCAGCTCATGATCTGGGGGTCGGTGTTGATGTCGGGCGCCGGGATATCGCGGTCCGGTCCGATGGCCGGTGCGATGGCGAAGGCGTAGCGGCGAGTGAGGCGCTCGAGCTCGGCGTGACTCAGGCGCGACGGGTCGACGGCGACGCCGCCCTTGGCTCCGCCGTAGGGAATGTTGACCACGGCGCACTTGATCGACATGTCGGCGGCCAGCGCGGCGATCTCGTCGACGTTCACGCTCGGGTGGAAGCGGATGCCGCCCTTTCCGGGGCCGCGCGCGGTGTCGTGCTGGATGCGCCAGCCCGTGAACATCTCGATCTCGCCCGAGTCCAGGCGCACCGGGATCGAGATCTCCAGGATGCGCTCGGGCGCGATGATGCGCTTGATCAGACCCTCGTCGAGCTTGAGGAGCCGCCCGGCCCTTTCGATGAGCGACGTGACGTGCAGCCACGGATTGAAGTCGGGGTGTGGCGCCTCATTGGGACGTGTGACCACGTTGTCACCAGCCTTAACTGCTTATGGGGGCAAGACGCCCCACTCCAGCGTAGGGCAGTGCGACTAGGGGATTGTGTCACGAGTTGGCTCGTCGGATACTGTGAGCCGACGGTCGAAAGGGTGACGTGAAGATCTCCACGATGCTCGGCTACGCCGGGGGCTTCCGCCAGGCCGCGCGCGACGTCGCCGACATGGAGCACGCGGGTCTCGACCTCGTGTGGGTCGCCGAGGCCTACGGCTTCGACAGCCCGTCGCTGATGGGCTACCTCGCGGCGCTCACCGAGCGCGTCGAGATCGGCGCGGCCATCCTGCCCATCTACACGCGCACCCCCACGCTCATCGCCATGACCGCGGCGGGCCTCGACGCGCTCTCCGAGGGCCGCTTCCACCTGGGCCTGGGGGCCTCGGGCCCCCAGGTGATCGAGGGCTTCCACGGCGTCGCCTACACCAATCCCCTCGGGCGCACCCGCGAGATCGTCGAGATCTGCCGGGACGTGTGGCGCCGCGAGGCCCCCCTCGTGCACGCCGGTCGCAACTTCACCCTGCCGCTGCCCGCCGACCAGGGCACCGGCCTGGGCAAGCCCCTCAAGATCATCGCGCACCCGGTGCGCAGCTCGATCCCGGTGTGGATCGCCTCGCTGGGCGAGAAGAACGTCGAGCTCACCGCCGAGATCGCCGACGGCTGGATCCCGATCCTGTTCATCCCCGAGCGCGCGGGCGAGGTCTGGGGAGGCGCCCTGGCCACGGGTCGCGCGCGCCGGTCGCCCGACCTGGGCGAGCTGATGATCACGGCCGGCGGGTTGCTCGCGATCGGCGAGGGCGAGGAGGTCGTGAGGCTGCGCGAGCTCCAGCGTTCGATGGTCGCGCTCTACGTCGGCGGCATGGGCGCGAAGGGCAAGAACTTCTACAACGAGCTCGCGGTGCGCTACGGCTACGGCGCCGAGGCGGCGCTGTGCCAGGACCTCTACCTGGCCGGCAAGAAGAAGGAGGCCGAGGCCGCGGTGCCCGAGGAGTTCCTCGAGCTCACCACGCTGTGCGGCCCGCGCGGCTACGTCGCCGAGCGCATCGCCGCCTTCAGGGCCGCGGGCGTCACCCACCTCCAGGTCCACCCGATCCCGCTCGAGGGCCAGACCAACGCCTCGCTGATCGAGACGGTGCGCGAGCTGGTCTAGTCCGGCTCGGAGCCGCGGGTCGCGTCGCGCCCGCCCGACGCCAGCCACGCCGCGTGCATCGTGGCGTAGGCCCCGCTGCGAGCGATGAGCTGCGCGGGGGTGCCGACCTCGACCACGGTGCCCCCGTCGATGACCGCGATGCGGTCGGCGCGCTGGGCCGTGGTGAGCCGGTGGGCGATGAGGATGGCCGAGCGGCCCTCGAGGATCGCGTCGAGCGCGCGCTCGATCACCGTCTCGCTGCGCAGGTCGAGCGAGGACGTCGCCTCATCGAGGATCAGCACGCGCGGGCGCGCCAGGAACGCGCGAGCCAGGGCCAGCAGCTGGCGCTCGCCGGTCGAGAGGGTCTGGCCTCGCTCGTGGACCGGCGTGTCGAGCCCCTGGGGCAGACGTTCGATCAACTCGCGCAGGCCCACGACGTCGATGGCCTCGTCGATCTCGGCGTCGGTGGCCTCGGGGCGCCCGAAGCGCAGGTTGGAGCGCACCGAGCCCGCGAAGAGGAACGGCTCCTGGGGCACCACGCCCAGTTGCGAGCGCAGCGAGCGCAGGGTCACGCTGCGCGCGTCCACGCCGTCGAGCAGCACGCGGCCCGCCGTGGGGTCGTAGAAGCGGTTGGCGAGCTTGGCCATCGTCGACTTGCCCGCGCCGGTGGGGCCCACGAAGGCGACCGACTCGCCCGGCGCGATCTCGAGGTCGACGTCGGAGAGCACGTCGGGCCCCGGCCCGTAGGCGAAGCTCACGTGCTCGAAGGTGATGCGGCCCTCGAGGGGCGCCAGCACCGCGGCGTCGTCGGCCTCGTCGACGTTGGGCGCGGTCTCGAGGAGCTCGCGCAGCCGCGTGATCGACGAGCGGCCCTGCTGGAGCGCGTTGTACTGCTGGACCAGCAGCTGGATGGGGGCGAAGAAGCGGTTGAGGTACAAGAAGAAGGCCACGAGCGCGCCGATGCTCAGCTGGTGGTGCAGGACCTCGTCGCCGCCGATGCCCAGCAGCAGGCCCTGGCCCAGGATGCCGATCGTGACCGTGGCCGGCCCGTAGATCGAGTTGACGCGACCGGTGTAGATGTTGGCGTCGCGGTACGCGCCCACGACGTGACGGTGGTTGACGATGTTGCGCCGTTGGCGGTTGTGCGCCGTGACGACGCGGATGCCGTAGAGCGACTCGGAGAGGTCCGCCAGCACCGTGGCGATGCGGTCGCGGCTGAGCAGGTAGCCCCGCTCCGACGCCCGGTGGAACCAGATGGAGAAGACGAAGAGCAGCGGCACGACGAGCAGGACGGTCCAGGCGGCCAGGGCGACGTTGGTGGCGAAGAGGATCACGGTGATGACGATCATCGTGAGGCCCTGGAGGGCGAACTGGCTGACGCCGTCCTGGACCAGCTGCTGGAGGTTCTCGATGTCGCTGGTCATGCGGCTCATGAGGACGCCGGCCTTCTCCTCGGTGTAGAAGTCGAGGCCGAGGCGCTGGAGGTGGGTGAAGACCCGGATGCGCAGGTCGTGCATCACCCGCGACGCGAGGGACCCGGTGACGTTGACCTGCGCGCGCTGCAGGTACACGCTGGCGAGCGCCAGCACCAGGTAGAGGCCGCTGCACACGGCGATCACGCGCAGGGAGCGGTGACCGGCCACCATGCCGTTGTTGATCGCGTACTCGGTCAGCTTGGGCCCGGACTGCAGGACGAGGCTGAGCGCGATGACCAGCACGGACCCGCTGGCGAGCTTGCCCGGGTAGGCCCCGACGAGGCGGCCCAGGGTCAGGCGACGGCGTTCTCGGGCGCTCGGGCGCTGCGTGAAGGCGAGGTCCGAGGGTTCGCGCGCCGGCTCGGTGGCCAGGATCTTGGTGGCCTCGGCCATCAACTCGCCGGGGATGCCGCCGAAGGGCAGGCCGCTGGCCGCCGTGGCCGTGACCCCGCCGCCCCACGTCCCGCCGCCGCCCCACCCGCCGCCCCACGCCATCAGTCCTCGTCTCGGGTGGTCTGGGCCAGGATCGTGGCGTACAGCGGCGACGTGGCGAGCAGGTGCGCGTGCGTGCCGGTGGCCGCGACCCGGCCCTCGTCGAGCAGGATGATCCGCTGGGCGAGGGCGATGGTCGAGACGCGGTGCGCGATCACGAGCGTGGTGCGGTCGACCAGCAGCTCTCGCAGCGCGGCGTAGATCTCGGTCTCGACGTGGACGTCGACCGAGCTCGTGGCGTCGTCCAGGATGAGCACGGGCGGGTTGACGAGCAGCGTGCGCGCGATGGCCACGCGCTGGCGCTGGCCGCCCGACAGGGTGTAGCCCCGCTCGCCGACGACCGTCTCGTACCCCTCGGGCAGCTCCGTGATGAAGTCGTGGGCCCGGGCCGCGCGCGCGGCGGCCTCCACCTCGGCGTCGGGCGCATTGGGGCGTCCGTAGGCGATGTTGTCGCGGATCGAGACCGAGAAGAGGAAGGGCTCGTCGGTCACGACGCCGACGTTGGCCCGCAGCGACGACAGCGTCAGGTCGCGCACGTCGTGGCCGTCGATGGCCACGGCCCCCTCGCTCACGTCGTAGAAGCGCGTCAGCAACCGGGCCACGGTGGACTTGCCCGAGCCGGTGCGCCCGACGATCGCCACGGTCTCGCCGGCGTCCAAGTGGACGTCGAAGTCCTCGAGGATCCGCGCCCCGTTGGCGTAGGTGAACCCCACGTGGCGAAAGTCGATCGACCCGCGCGGCTCGACCAGGTCGTAGGCGCCGGGGCGCTCGACGACCTCGGGGCTCTCGTCGAGGATCTCGAAGATGCGCTCGGCGCTGGCCTTGGCGCGCTGGCCCATCATCACCAGCTGTCCCAGCATCATGAACGGCGCCTGCATCATCAGCAGGTAGGCGTTGAAGGCCAGGATCGCCCCGACGCCGAGGTGGCCCTGGAGCACCATCCACCCGCCGAAGAACAGCACGAGGGACAGGCCCAGCTGCGGTAGGTTCTGGACCCACGGTGACCACTGGGCGCGGATCTGGGCGTCCTTGATGTACGCCCAGGCGACGCCCTCGGCGGCGTCGGCGAGGCGGTTGACCTCGGCCTCCTCCTGGGCGAAGGCCTTGACCACGCGCACGCCGTTGACGTTCTCGTCGACGACGGTCGCGACCTCGGCGAGGCGGGCCTGGGTGATCCACGAGATCGGGAACATGACGCGTCGCATCTTGAGGCCGACCACGTAGAGGATCGGCATGACGACCATGGCGATCAGCGCCAAGGGGACGTCGATGTTGAGCATGAAGACGAAGGCGACGACGCCGATGCAGGCCTGGACGACGATGAGCGGGGCGAAGACCGAGTACATCTGGACGCTGCGGATGTCGCTGTTGGCGCGGCTGATCAACTGGCCCGACTGGACACGGTCGTAGAAGCTGAACGACAGCCACGTCAGGTGCTCGTAGATGAGCGAGCGCAGGTCGGCCTCGAGGTTGTAGGCGGTCGCGAAGAGGCTCTGGCGCGACACGAGCCCGGTCACGCCGGCGGCCAGCCCGACCACGATGATCTCGATGACGTCGGTGTGCAGCGAGGTGACACGGTGGATCAGGGCGTGGTTGATCGCGCCGTTGAGCATGTTGGGGATCAGCGTCTGGAAGATGAGGCTGACGAATGACAGGCCGATGGCCGTGGCGAACGACGCCTTGTGCGAGGTGATCACCGGCAGCATTCGCCGCCACCACGCCAGGGTCCGGTCGCGCGAGATGCGCGCGCGCGGTCCGGTGTAGGTCGAGCGCACTCCCCCCAGGGGATTGGACTGTCTGACCTCCTCCTCGGTCAGCGCCGGGGAGGAGAGTCGAGCCACTGATCAATCGTAATAGTCGTGCCCTGGCTCTCGGCTGCGGAGCGGACGCGGCGTAGTGTGACCTCGTGGCGAATCCCGTCGTCGTGAACCATCCCCTCGTCGCCGACAAGGTGCGCCAGTTGCGCGACGTCACGACGTCCAACGCCGACTTCCTGCGCCTCGCCGGCGAGATCTCTCGCTTCGTCGCCTACGAGGCGTTCCGCACCACGCCGGTCGTGGCGACGACGGTCGACACCCCCGTGACCAAGAACGCGCCCGCGGTGCGCATCGACACCGAATACGTCATCGTCCCGGTGCTGCGCGCTGGTCTGGGGATGAGCCCGTCGGTCCAGGAGGTCCTGCCCCACCATCGGGTCTGCCTGGTCGGACTGCGGCGCAACGAGACGACGCTGCTGCCCGACGTCTACCTCGACGGACTGCCCGATCGCCTCGAGGGCGCCCACGTCGTCGTGTGCGACCCGATGCTCGCCACTGGGGGGTCGCTCGACTGCGTGCTCACGATGCTCGAGTCCCGGGGCGCCACCGACGCCACCGTGCTCTGTCTGATCGCCGCGCGACCGGGAGTGGACCTCGTCACCTCGCGCCATCCCGGGGTCACGATCGTGGCGGCGGCGCTCGACGAGGAGCTCAACGACGTCGGCTACATCACGCCCGGCCTGGGCGACGCCGGCGACCGCCTGTTCGGGCCGCCCGCGCACTAGCTACAGCCCGATGTCCTCGTTCCACAGCTCGGCGTGGTCGCGGATGAAGTCGCCGAGCAGGGTCGTGCACGCCGGGTCGTCGAGCACGACGATCTCGGTTCCCAGCTCGCCCAGCCAGTCGTGACCGCCGTGGAAGTTCTCCGCCTCGCCGATCACGACCGCGCCGATGTTGAACTGGCGCACGAGGCCTGAGCAGTACCAGCACGGCGACAGGGTGCTCACCAGGACGCAGTCGGGGTAGTCACGGCGACGACCGGCCTTGCGGAACGCGTCGGTCTCGGCGTGCACCGACGCGTCGTCCTCCTGGACTCGCCGGTTGTGCCCGCGCCCGAGCAGCGTCCCGTCGCGCTGGTACAGCGCCGCGCCGATGGGGATGCCCCCTTCGCGCAGTCCGATGAGGGCCTCGTCGTACGCCGTGACCAGCATCAAGCGTGCCGTGGCCACGTCGAGGGGCGTCCAGGGCGGTGGCACGAACTCAGTATGCTCCACCACCGTGGCTGACCGCAGGTACCCGGCGGACGTCGGAACCCAGCACGTGGATCTGCCGGTCGTGGCGTTGAGTGCCGAGCTGTCGCTGGCGCTGCTGATCACGGTGGACATGGGAGTGGCCTTCATCGAGCGGGCCGGCCGCGAACTGGCCGACGTGATCCGCCCCTACGACGTCGACATCGTGACGACGGTGGCGACGATGGGAATACCGCTGTGCGTCGAGGTCACGCGCTACCTCGGGCTCGACCAGTACGCGATTCTGCACAAGACACCCAAGATCCACCTGGCCGACGCGATCAGCGTGCCGGTGCACTCGATCACGACTGACGCGCCCCAGCGCCTGCTCTTGGACCGGGCCCGGGTCGGGGACGTCGCGGGCCGGCGCGTCGCCATCGTCGACGACGTCATCTCGACCGGCGCCTCGACCGGGGCCGCGCTCCGTCTGCTGCGCGGCGTCGGAGCGAACGTCGTGGTCATCGGAACCCTGGTCACGGAGGCGTCGCTGTGGCGCTCGTCACTCGGCGAGGACGCGGCCCTGGTTCACGCCCTGGGCACGATCCCGGTCTTTCGCCCCGACGGGTCCGGCGGGCTCGTCGAGGACTGGGCCGGCTAGCGCGAGGGGCGCCGCGACCCCCGTCCTACAGTGGACCGTGGACCACTTCGAGGCCGTCGGCGCCCAGCGCCGGGCCGTGGCGGACCTGTGCGAGGGCCTGACGCGGTCCCAGCAGGCGACCCCGAGCCTGTGCGACGCGTGGACAGTCCACGGGGTGCTGGCGCACCTGGTGATGCCCATCACGGTGCCCCTGCGCCGCGTCGTCGCCGAGATGGTCCGCGCGAAGGGCGACTTCAACCGGGCCAACGTGACCCTGACCAACCGGGTCGCCGAGTCGTCGTGGCCCGAGCTGATCGAGCTGTTGCGCGCCAACGCCGATAGCCACTTCACCCCGCCCGGCCTGGACTGGCGGGCCCCGCTGGCCGACAGCTACCTGCACGCCCTGGACATGTGTGTCCCCCTGGGGCTCGGCGCTCCAGGAGCGCTGGAGGAGTGGCCGACGATCCTCGACTTCTTGACGTCGGCCAAGGCGCGGCGCGGCTTCGTCGGTCGCGAACTGCCGTCGCTGGCGCTCATCGCGACGGACGTGGCGTGGTCGAGCGGCGCCGGCCCCGAGGTGCGCGCACCGGCGTCGACGCTGGGCCTGGTGCTCGTGCGCCGACGCGCGCGTCTCGACGAGCTCTCCGGCGACGGCGCCGACGAGTTGCGCCGCTGGGTCGCGGCCTAGCGCCTAGATCGACGGCTCGAGTTCGCGCTGGCGCTCGACCTGGCGCGCGACGCGGCCGGTCGCCCTTTCGAGCACGAGGTAGACGACGGCGGCGATGATGATGCCGGCGAAGCACGAGAAGTCCGCACCGCCGTACCAACCCGCCGTGCACGCCCCCTTGACCAGCTTGCCGGCGCAGGCCGCCCCGTAGTGGTTGGAGATCGGCGTCATCCAGTGGAAGGGGAAGTTGACCGGTGGCGGCGCCTTGGAGAACGCGGTGGTCGCGCACACCAGGCCGACGACGAAGGCCACGAGGCCGTTCCAGTTGATCCCCGACGAGCCCGTGAAGTAGAGCCCGTCACGGTCGGTGCGCTGCAGCTCGGCCGCGTTGTAGCGGAATCGACGCAGCAGCCAGTCCATGATCAAGATGCCGAACCACGGCGCGATCCAGACGATGATCACACCGACGAACTCCTTCATGTAGAGCGAGAAGGTCGACTGGAACTCCGCCCAGAGCGTCAGGCCGCAGGCGATGAAGCTGTCCAAGACGACGGCCTGGTAGCGCTTGAGCCGCAGCCCGAGCGCCTGGAGCGACACGCCGGACGAGTACAGGTCCAGCGAGTTGATGCCGAAGAGCTGCACGATGGCGAAGACCAGGAAGATGACGACCATCCAACTGGGCAGGACGTGCTGGACGTGCATGGCCTCGAAGGGGTTGGCGCCGTTCCAGCGGCCCACCTCGGCGCTGGACGACAAGAAGGTGAAGGTCGCCGCACCAAGGGTCATGATGAGGATCTCGGGAATCGCCGTGGCCACGAACATCCAGCCGACGATCGAGCCCTTGCTGGCGTTGCGCGGCAGGTAGCGGGTGTAGTCGTTGCCGCACTCGGTCCACCCGAGTCCCGACAGGGCGATGGTGAAGGCGAGTCCGGCGGTGTAGAGCTCCCAGCCGCCCCCGAAGCCCTTGAAGCTCGCGGCGCCGTGGCGCACGTCATAGATGGCCAGGATGACGTAGATCGCGGCGAAGGGGATGATGAGGGCGCGCAGGACCTTCACCATGGTGGCGTGGCCCAGGTACGGCATCACGGCCTGGATCGCGGCGGCCAGGACGACGAAGAGTATCTTCACCCCCGACGACACGTGCAGGCCGGCCATCTGGCACAGCACGATCGCCGCGCCCACGATCAGGATCAGGCCCTCGGTCTCGAAGCCCAGCTGGGTGACCCAGTTGAAGAAGCTGACGATGCGCGAGCCTCGCGTCCCGAACGCGGCGCGCGAGATCGCGAACGCCGTCGTGCCGGTCTCGGGTCCCTGCAGCGAGGCGAGTCCCAGCAAGAAGTACGAGAGGTTGCCCAGCACGATGATGGAGAGCGCGGTGTAGAAGCTGAATCCGAACCCCATGAGCAGCGCGCCGTAGATGAAGTACTCGACGTTGATCGACGTCCCGGCCCACAGCGCCCCGATGTTGCGCGCCGTCGCCCAGCGCTCGCTCTCGGGGATGAAGTCGATGCCGTGCTGCTCGACGTGGAACGGCTCGTCCTCGATCGATCCGTCGTGCGATTGAACTATCGATGCCACGTTCTGGTCCCCCCGGTCCTCTCAGCCCTCGTGCCGACCCGCAGTGGCCTCGTTCGTACGCGGACAGTATGCCCTACCGGGGCCTCGCGATGTGGAACCGATTGTGGGGAAGTTGCGCCAGTATTCAGTGGCTTTTGAGCCCCGCCACAGACGACGCACAGGTTGGTGGACGACGATGGAGGGGTCTGAGGACTCTCCTTGGAAAGGAAGGCGTTTCATGTTTCGAACCAGCACAGGAAAGTACGTCGCACGAGGCGGAGTTGCCCTCGCGCTGACCCTTGGCGTGATGGCCACCGGCGTGAGCGTCGCGGGCGCGTCCGACCATCATCACTCGTCGTGGTCCCACGACAGCGGGGCCTCCACCGGCGTCGCTGGCACCGTGACCGCGGCGAGCACCACGTCGATCACTGTCTTGGGCCGATCGGGCACGTCGACGACCTTCAGCATCGACTCGACGACCACCGTCACCGAGGGATCCACGGCCGCCACCGCGGCCGCCCTCATGGTGGGTGAGCGGGTGCTCGTCATCCCCTCGACCACCACGACCGGTCTGGCCGCCAGCATCAAGATCCGGCTGTCGCGCGTCAACGGGAAAGTGTCCGCCATCAGCGGCAACACGATCACTGTCGCCGTACGCGACGGACTTACGGTGACCGTTGACGTCAGCTCGGCGACCAAGTACTCCATGGGCGGGGCGAGCTCCACGCTGGCCAGCGTCACCGTGGGCTCCAAGATCTGCGCATCGGGCGTGGTGAACACGACGGCCAACGCGCTGGACGCCCTGACGGTCAAGATCGCCTCGAACGTGAAGCAGGCGTGGGTCTTCGGCAAGGTATCGGCCGTGAGCGGTAACAACATCACCGTGACCATGTTCTTCGGCCTCGGCGTGACCGTGACCGTGAGTTCCACGACCACTTACACCAAGGCGGGAGCCACAGCGACCCTCGCCGACGTCACCGTCGGATCCTTCGTGCTGGCCAGCGGGACCGTCGACACGACGGCCAACGCGTTGGACGCGACGAGCGTTCGTATCGGATCGGGTGACTTCCACGGCGAATCCTCGATGAGCACCGGTGCCCACCTCTTCGGGACGCACCAGGGGTCGGACCGGGGCGGGCGCCACGGCGGCCATCGCTTCGGTGGCGGCGACCACTAACCCGTCGTCCCTTTGCTCGAGGCCCGGGCGGCGCAGGCCGCCCGGGCCTCGAAACGTCGCCGAACATTCCGCGGGGGGCGTACTGGAAAGTAAGCGGGTTCTTGCTATGTTTCCCTTGAGGTGCGCCAGCGCTGGGCCGGTTCACCAGGGGGAAAGCAGGGACTGATGTCTTCGACGCTCGATCGCCGATCGTTCCTTACACACTCGGCCGCCACCGTGGGCGGCATCGCGATGGCCGGGACGGTGGTCGACGACCTGTTGGCCACGGCGGCCGGCGCCGCGGTCGGGATCAACAAGGGTCGTCCCAAGACCGGGGGGACCCTGAAGGTCGGTCTCCTGTCGGACGTGCCCAACTACCACATCTTCAACGGCGCCCAGGGAAAGATGGACGCTTCGGGGTTCTGCGTGGCCAACGCCCTCTACGACGCTCTCTTTGTCGCGTCCTCGACCGGTCGGACCTGGCTGCCGATGCTGGCGCTGTCGGCCACCCCCAACGCCAACTACACCGTCTGGACGGTCCGACTGCGCCAGGGCGTGTCCTTCACCAACGGTGACCCCTTCAACGCCGACATCGTCGTGACGAACTTCCAGGTCGCGGCGGCCGACCAGACCGTGGGCCTGGCGATCCGTCCGATCATCGGCTCGGTCACGAAGGTCGATGCGTACACGGTCCAGTTCAACCTGGTGATCCCGTTCTCCACCTTCCCCTACAGCGCGCTCTCCGAGCAGCAGACCTGTTACATGGCGCACCCGTCGTCGTTCTCGCCGACCTTCACGGGCACCCCCCTGGGCACCGGCCCGTTCAAGGTCTCCAGCTGGCAGGTCGGGGTCCAGTCGGTCTTCACCCGCAACAGCGACTACTGGCGCGCCGACGCGGCCAACCGCCAGCTGCCGTATCTGCACGGCATCATCTTCAAGACGATCGTTGACGACAACGCCCGCAACCAGGCGCTGCAGGCGGGCTCCGTGGACATGATCCTCTCCCAGGACGGAGCGAGCATCGCGGCGATGAAGAAGATGCGCGGCATCACCTACATGACGGACCAGAACGCGCCGCGCGACCCGTCGCTCAACTGCTTGATCGTGAACACGACCGGCACGCTGAACCAGTACTTCGCGTGGGCCGGCTACTTCTCGAGCCTCGGCGTGCCCGGAGCGCTGCCCTACATCGAGAAGGGCGAGGCGGTGCCGACGGCCGTGCAGTTCGCCGTCTTCGAGGGCACCCTGGGCGCGGTCAATCCGAGCACGCTGAACTGGGACACGACGCTCAAGCCGGTGCTCAACGACCCGACGATCCGCCAGGCGTGCGCGATGGCGATCAACCGCAACACCTACCAGAGGGTCGTGGCCGGTGGCGTCGGCGCCGTGGCGAGCAGCATCTATCGCCCGGCCTCGCCCTACTACCGCAAGGGGACCTACCCGGCGTTCAACCCGACGAAGGCGAAGGCCCTGGTGAGCGCGTACAAAGCGAAGAACAACGTCTCCAGCGTCAGCTTCGTTCTCGACATCGTGTCGGGGAGCTCGTCGAACCAGAAGGCCTTCGCGTTCTTCAAGCAGCAGCTGGGCGCGGTCGGCATCGACATCACGCCGCGACCACTCACCCAGAGCACGCTCATCCAGAACGTGATCTACGGTGAGTTCGACTGCTCGGTGTGGAACCAGTTCGGCGGCGCCGACCCGGCGCTCAACTACGTCTGGTTCAACTCCCAGCCAGCCACGACCGCGCCGCCGGCCGGTCTGGGCATGCCGGCCCTGCCGGCGGGCACCTTCATCGCGGGTGCGGTGAACTTCGCGCACCAGGGCGACCCCGTGGTCGAGCAGGCGATGCTCAACGCGATGGCCGCCAAGCCCGGATCGGCCGCCTTCAAGAACGGCTGGGCGGCGGTCAACAACCAGTTCGTCAAGGACCTGCCGTACTTCATGCTGACCGAGCTGGTCACGGCGTGGGCGGCGCGAAAGAACGTCCAGAACTGGGCGTACGCCACGGCCGGTGACGGCCGCACCCGGTGCCTGAACCCCGACGGGGGCTCGACGCGCTGGGACCAGATCTGGAAGTCCTGACCTCTCGCGATGACTGAGGCGCCGCCCGCGCGCCGCTAGGTGACGAGCGCCACGCGGCCCTCGACGTGGCGCCACCACCACAGCGTGGTGAGCCCCAGCAGTGCGGCGGCGCTCGCGACGACGGTGAAGGGCAGCGCCGGATCCTGCGAGAACAGGACGCCCGAGACGCCCGCGGCCAGGGCCAGCGACGCCGTGTTGGCGGTCGCGTAGAGACCCTGGCGCCGGCTCAGCTCGCGGTCGGCGGCGCCCTGGGTCAGCAGCGACAGGGTGGCCGGCGCCGTGAGGGCCGCGCCGAACGACTCCAGGGAACCGAGGAACAACAGCGCGACGTTGCTGTGGATGTGCGGATACAGCGACAGGAAGAACGCGGCGTTGAGCAGTCCGGCCAGCACGATGTAGCGGCGGTTGGCGTGATCGGCCAGCCAGCCGCCGACCCCGCTGAAGGCGACGAACGGCAGGCAGAACATCGTCCAACTCAGGCGGATCTGCAGGGAGGAGGCGTGGTGATTGTGCATCAGGAGGCTCCAGCAGGCCTCGTAGACGCCGATGGCCATGCCGATCGAGGCACCGGCGACGAGGGAGCCCACCAGCTGGGACGACCACCGCATCTTCGGGAGCGGCTCGTTGGCGTCCACCGTGGTGCCGAGGTAGGTCCGGGCGGTCACCACCGCGGCGATCAGGCTCAGCACGCCCGTCGCGGCGAAGGCGTAGCCCAGGTCCTGCACCGAGACGATCACGCCGGCCAGGGGCCCGACCGCGAGGCCGAGCAGCTGCGCGGCGAAGATGCGCGACACCGCGCGCCCGCGCTCGGCCTGGGCGAAGAGCGACGCGACGGCCGAGAGCGACGCGACCTCGATGGCGCCCGCCGCCGCACCCTGCACCGCCCGGGTCAGCGCGAACCACGGGGCCGACACCGGCAGCAGGAAGGTCATCGAGGCGACGCCGAACACGACGAGGCCCCCGAGCAGGATGGGCCGGCGCCCAAAGCGGTCGGCGAGGTGGCCGAGACCGAACTGCGTGGCCACGCCGGCCACGAAGAAGGCGGCGATGATGAAGCCGATCACCGGGGGAGTCCCGTCGCGGTGCTCGAGGAAGAGGGGGAGCAGCGGCAGGCCCAACGCCGCGCCCATCCACTGGATGGCCACGATCACCGTCAGGCGGCGCAGGGTCTGCTGCGGGGTCGACCGGGGCACCTGGTGAACGCTAGCGAGGCCGCGTCGTCAGGTGAAGGTGTGGCACTCGACCAGGATGAGCGCGCCCAGCGCGAGGTAGACCCAGGGCACCAGCGCCGGACCCCACCGCGTGCCCCAGGCGACCACCCGAGGGTGGCCGGCGACGGCCGTCGCGCTCAGCACGAAGACGGCCTCCCAGAACGCGAACACGGCGACCGTGCCCAGGCCCCCTCCCACGCCGCTGGCGCGCATCAACGGGATCCACACGGCCAGATTGTCCCCGCCGAGGGCGAGCGTCACGGTGTAGGTGGTCAGCGCGCCGCGTCGGTACTGAGTGCGACGCGGATCGTCGCGGTGACGCCACGCGTGCAGGGCGAGCGCCCACGGCGCGACGCACAGGACGCCGACCCAGCGAAGGGGCAGCGGCGCGAGGAGTGAGCCGACCGCGGCGGCCAGGCCGAGCAGGGTCACCACGCCGAGCACCTGCGCCCACCCCACGCGGCGCACGCGCGTGCGCTCGGTGACGACGAGTTGCGCGGCGAACGCGAAGTAGTTGTCGAACATCGTTCCGACGAACGCGAAGGAGGCGGCCGACACCACTCCGATCGCCGTGCGCACGCCGCGACATTACTTCCGAGTACGAAGCACTCCAACGTGCACGGTTAATGTGGGCGCGGAGGAGAGGATGATCCGACAGGTGTTGCCCCCCACGTCCGCGCAACTCGACGCCGCCCGGCGCGTCGTCGCTGATCACCTCGCGCCCACGCCCACGGTGACGCTCGCCGTGCGCGGCCGCGCGGTGGCGGCCAAGCTCGAAGGCCTACAGGTGACGGGTTCGTTCAAGGTCCGCGGCGGCCTGGCGGCCGTCGACGCGGCGCGCCGAGCGGACGCGACCGGGGCGGTGATCACGGCCTCGGCGGGCAACCACGGGCTGGGCATCGCGCACGCCGCGTCGGTGCTGTCGGTCCCGGCGACCGTGGTCGTACCGGCCAACGCGTCGGTGGCCAAGGTCGCCCAGTTGCGCCGCTACGACATCGAGCTCATCCAATTCGGCTCCTCGTACGATGACGCGCAAGCGCACGCCAAGGAGATCGCCGAGTCGCGCGCCATCCGCTACATCTCGGCCTTCAACGACCCCGACGTCATCGCGGGCCAGTCGACGGCCTTCGACGAGATGCTCCTGCAGCGCGCCGACCTCGAGCACGTGGTCGTGCCCGTGGGCGGGGGAGGGCTCATCTCCGGGGTGCTGATCTCGCGCGACGAGCACGCGCGCGGCGACGTGGCTGTGACCGGCGTCCAGCCTGAGCGCAGCCACGCGATGTACGACGTCCTGCACGGCAAGGACTCGAGCGATGTCGTCCACCGGCCCACGATCGCCGACGGTCTCGCGGGCGGGGGTGACGATGGATCGGTCACCAACGACATCATCGCGCGCCACCACGTGGAGCTGGTCCTGGTGCCCGAGGCCGCGATTCGCGCCTCGGTGCGCGAGGCCGCCGACACCAACGGTCTGATCCTCGAGGGTTCGGCGGCGACGCCCTACGCGGCGATCGCGCGGGGGCTCGTGGGCGACGCGACCTCGCGCATCGGGTTCATCGCCAGCGGCCGCAACATCGCGATCGACCTGCTGGTGGAGCTGCTCGCCGAGTCGCCTTCGGAGGCGTAGAGGACCGCCCGGTAGGGTAGTCCCATGGCGGTCTCGGGCAAAGTGGGGGCGGTCGGCCTCACCGTCGTCGCCCTGGCCCTCACCGTGACCGGGGTGGTGCTGGCCGCGACCGACCCCAATCCCGCCGGCGCCGCCAAGGATCCCCTGGCCCTCAACGGGTACCCGCCGCGCTCGGCCCAGCTCCACGTCGTCATCTCGACCGGCCAGGCCTACAACGTCACCGCCGACGTGAACATCAACTTCGTCACGAATGCCGTGGCCGCCGACGTCCAGGTCCCGATGGTCTTCTCCGCCACCCACCTCGACCTGCGCCTCGTCGGCCGGCACATCTACGCCACGTCGCCCAACCTGGCCTCGGTCATCGGCTCGAAGTGGTTCTCCACGTCGGCGTCGCTACCGTCGCTCTACGGGCTCTCGCTGGAGATGACCCGGCCGGACATTTCACTGATCTCGGGCTTCCCCCAGGCGACGGTGATCCACCACGGGTACTACACGACCTACAACTACCACCGCGACAACGTCGCGATCACCGCGCCGCCGGGCCTGCCCATCACGGTCCCCACGCGCGCCGCGATCGACTTCTCGATCACTCTCGGCCGTCAGGACGAGCTCACGGCGACCAGCTTCACCGTGACCTCGGCGACGTCGACGGCGTCCATCGCCGTGACCGTGCTCTCCTACAACGCGCCCGCGACGATCGTCGCGCCGCCGGCGCGCGACGTGACGGCGATCAACTCCGCCGAGATCGCGCGCATCTTCGGATCGACGACATTGGGCAATCTCTTCGGACCCCACTCGATCACCCAGCTGGGTCAGATCCGCATCAGCTAGGCCACGCGTGCGAGAACCCGGACACACCGGCGAACCCCGTTGGCCCGCCTCGCTGGCCCTCGTGGTGTGCGCCGGCCTCTACGTCGTGCTGCCGGACCGTCTGGTCGTGGGGCCCAAGTGGCTACTGCCCGTCCTCATCGTCCTGCCCCTCATTCCGCTGTCGATGGGGCGACACCGCCACCCCGACGAGCCCAAGCGGGTGCGGCGCCTCACCCTCGCGCTGATCGCACTGGTGACCGTGGCCAACGTGGTGTCGGTGGCCCTCCTCGTCCATCACCTGCTGAACACCCACGTCGTCCAGGGCCGCGCCCTCATCTACTCGGCGGTCGCCGTGTGGCTGACCAACGTCATCGTCTTCGCCCTGTGGTTCTGGGAGATCGACCGCGGCGGGCCGCACCTGCGCTCGGGCGGCTCGGCGCGCTACCCCGACATCCAGTTCCCCCAGATGGAGAACCCGAAGCTCGCGCCGCCCACGTGGCGCCCGGCCTTCACCGACTACCTCTTCACGGCCTTCGCCAACGGGACGAGCTTCGCGCCGGCCGACGCGATGCCCCTGAGCACGCGCGCCAAGGCCCTCTTCCTCGGCGAGTCGCTCGTCTCACTCGTCACCCTCGCCGTCGTGGCCGCGCGAGCGGTCAACATCCTGCACTGACTAGTCGAGGAGCCTCTCTAAGAGCCGACCGGCCCGGCTCGCAGTGCCGCGACGGCGCTCGTGGTGGTCGGCCCACGTGGCGAGACGCAACCCGGAGTTGATACCGACCCAGCGCAGCGGCTCGACGGGCCAGCGACGCGAGGCGCGCTGGACGAAGGGAAGTCGCGTGTGGCCGGTGTCGGCGTCGGGGTCCACGATGAGGTCGGCCAACGCGTTCGCGCTGACGTAGCTCAGGACCACGCCGTCGCCGGTGTAGCCGCCGGCGCTGGCCACGCCCCGCTCGTGGTCCACGACGATCGACGGCGTGCGGTCGCGCGGCATGGCCACCGGTCCGCCCCAGCGGTGGGTGACCTCGCCGGAGAGCGACGGGAAGAGCTCGTGCAGGGTCGATTCGAGCATGGAGAAGACCGTGGCGTCGAGGTCGAAGCGGGGCTCGACCGTGGAGCCGAAGTGGTAGGGCGAGCCGCGTCCCCCGAAGGCGATGCGGTCGTCGCGTGTGCGCTGGCCGTAGATGATGAGGTGGCGGTCGTCGTTGAACGTCTCGTAGGCGCCGAGGCCCACCTCGTCCCAGAAGGCCCGCGGCTGGGGCTCGGTGGCGATCATCAGCGAGTAGAGGGGCGCGACCTCGCGGCGCTGCCGCGGCAGGGTGGGCGTGAAGCCCTCGGTGGCGCGCACCACGTACTGTGCGTGCACGGTGCCGCCGACGGTGACGACCTCGGGGCGGCGCCCGGGCCGCGTGACCACGCGGGTGACCTTGGTGTCCTCGAAGACGGCGACGCCGTGGCGCTCGACCGCGTCGGCCAGGCCGCGCACGAGGCGCGCGGGGTGCAGCCGGGCGCAATGCGGACTGTAGGTGGCGCCGAAGAGGTCGCTCGGGGCGCCGCGCTCGCGCGCCGCGGCGGCGTCGAGCCACGCGAGGTCCGCCTCACCCACGCCCAAGTCGCGCACCGCGTCGACCTCGGCGACGAGGCGCCGGGACTGGAGCTCGCTGCGCGCGAAGTGCAGCGTGCCGCCCTGGACGAAGTGGGCGTCGATGCCGTCGAGCGCCGCGGCGGCGCCCAGCGCCGGGACCGCCTCGTAGAGCAGGTGGCGCAGGTGGTGGTACGCGTCGTGGCCCCAGCGCGCGACGACGGTCTCGTCGCTGAGGGGCAGCAGTGCCGAGGCCCAGCCGCCGTTACGTCCCGACGCGCCGAATCCGCAGACCGACTGCTCGAGGACCGCCACGCGCAGGTCCGGGTCGCGGCGCACCAGCTCGCGCGCCGTCCACAGGCCGGTGTAGCCCCCGCCCACGATCGCGACATCGACGTCGCGATGCGCGCTGAGGGCCGGCCGGGGCGTGACCGGTTGGTCCAGCGAGGACCACCACAGCGAGTGTGGTGGCCGCACTAGATGTGGAGCGCGGCCGCTCCGGTGAAGACCTCGCGCAGGACGCCCACCATGAAGTCGATGTCCGCGCGCGTCGAGATCAGCGGCGGCGCCAGCTGGACCACCGGGTCACCGCGGTCGTCGGATCGGCAGATGAGGCCGCGCCGGAACATCTCGGGCGACACGTAGCCGCGGAGCAGGCGCTCGGCGTCGTCGCCGGACCAGGTCTCGCGCGTGGACTGGTCCTTGACCAGCTCGACGCCCCAGAAGTAGCCCGCGCCGCGCACGTCGCCCACGATGGGGATGTCGCGCAGCCCCTCGAGGCTCGAGCGGAAGTAGCCCTCGTTGGCCCGCACGTTCTCGATCACGCGCTCGCTCTCGATGATCTCCAGGGTCTTGAGGGCGATGGCGCACGACACCGGGTGCCCGGCCCAGGTGAAGCCGTGGGAGAAGGAGTTGTCGTCGTGCTGGAAGGGCTCGGCCAGGCGGTCCGAGACGATCATCGCGCCCAAGGGCGCGTAGCCCGCGGTGATGCCCTTGGCGCAAGTGATGATGTCGGGCACGTAGTCGTACTTCTGACCGCCGAACCAGGTGCCGATGCGGCCGAACGCGCAGATGACCTCGTCCGAGACGAGAATCACCCCGTAGCGGTCGCAGATCTCGCGCACGCGCTGCCAGTAGCCCGGGGGCGGGGTGAAGCAGCCGCCCGCGTTCTGGACGGGCTCGAGGAAGAGCGCGGCGACCGTGTCGGGCCCCTCGCGCAGGATGGCCTCTTCAATCTGCTGGGCGGACCACAGTCCGAAGGCCTCGGCGTCGTCGCGGTGCTGGCCCGCGCGGTAGAAGTTGGTCGTGGGCACCTTGATCGCGCCGGGCACGAGGGGCTCGTAGGGCTTGCGGTAGCCCTCCAACGACGTGATCGTGAGCGCCCCCATGGTTGTGCCGTGGTAGGCGATGTCGCGGCTGATGACCTTGTAGCGGTCCAGGTCCCCGCGCATCCGGTGGTATTGGCGCGCCAGCTTCCACGCGCTCTCGACGGCCTCGCTGCCGCCGGTGGTGAAGAAGACGCGGTTGAGGTCGCCGGGCGTCAGGCTGGCCAGCTTCTCGGCCAGGTCGATCGCGGTGGGGTGGGCGTAGGTCCACAGCGGGAAAAAGGCCAGCTCGCCGATCTGCTTGGCCGCCGCCGCGCCGATGTCGTTGCGTCCGTGACCGAGCATGTTGGTGAAGAGGCCCGAGAGCCCGTCGAAGTACTTCACCCCGTTGGCGTCGAAGACGTGCGTGCCCTCGCCGCGCACCATGATCGGCACCTCGTTGGCGTCGGAGTACGAGCCCATGCGCGACATGTGCAGCCACAGGTTGCGGCGGGCCCGGTCCGAGTAGGTATGGCTCGCGTGGTCCACGTCCGACACGGTGATTCCGTCGGAGATGATTTCGTTCAACGTCACTTTGTCCCCCAGGTGTAGGTCTGCTTGGAAAGCTTCAGGTACAGAAAGGTCTCGACCTCGGTCACCCCCGGAATCGACCGGATTGAGTCATTGAGCAGGTGCACTAGCGCGTCGTCGTCGACCGCGATCAGCTCGGCGATGATGTCGAAGCTGCCCGCGGTCATGACCACGTAGTTGGCCTCGTCGATCGCGGCGATCTTGTCGGCGACGAGGCGTACGTCGCCGTGGACGCGGATGCCGACCAACGCCTCTCGGCCGAAGCCGAGCTGCAGCGGATCGGTGATGGCGACGATCTGCATCACGCCGTTGTCGCGCAGTCGCTGGACCCGGCGCCGCACCGCGGCCTCGGACAGCCCGACCTCGTCGGCGATGGCGCCGTAGGCGCGGCGGCCGTCGCGCTGGAGCAGGCTGATGATCTCGCGGTCGATCCGGTCGAGCGCGTTGGGCGTCGACAGGACCTCGAGGTTCGCGCGCTCGGCGCTCTTGGCACTCTGTCGGGATGGTTTCGCGGCTGGCATCGATCACTCCCCGGCGTGTGGCGCGGACGCCACGTGCTGCGGATAGAGACAGTATAGGGGGGTTTGGCGACGGATAGCGTCGTGATTTCCAGTTTTCGAGACGTAAATCTAAGCCCTTTAGTTGCACGGCCTGTGGCGGTCTGGCAGAGTGGCAGGGGAGTGGCCCCCTGACGGCCACCTGGGGGAGGCCACGGATGCGTCGTCTAACGAACTTCATCGGGGGAGAGTCGGTCGCGCCCACAGCCGGGAAGTACGTCGAGCTGATCAACCCGGCGACCGGCGACCCGTTCGCCGAGATGCCCGTCTCGGACGCCGCTGACATCGACGCCGCGGTGCAGGTCGCGGCCAAGGCCTTCGCGACGTGGAAGCGCACGACCCCGTCGGAACGGAGCCGCGCCCTGCTCAAGATCGCCGACGTGCTGGAAGCCCACGCCGAGGAGATCGTGGCCATCGAATCGGAGAACACCGGCAAGATCATCTCGTTGACCATGTCCGAAGAGGTGCCGCCGATGCTCGACCAGGTGCGCTTCTTCGCGGGGGCCGCGCGCGTGCTCGAGGGCCGCGGCGCCACCGAGTACATGTCGGGGATGACGAGCTACGTGCGCCGCGAGCCGATCGGAGTCTGCGGCGCGGTCACGCCCTGGAACTATCCGATGATGATGGCCGTGTGGAAGTGGGCGCCGGCCCTCGCCGCGGGCAACACCATGGTCCTCAAGCCGGGCGATTCGACGCCGGCGTCCACCGTGCGCATGGCCGAGCTGATGGCGGAGGTCCTCCCGCCGGGCGTCTTCAATGTGGTCTGCGGTGACCGCGACACCGGCCGGGCGCTCGTGGAGCATCCCGTCCCGGCGATGGTCTCGGTCACCGGGTCGGTGCGCGCGGGCATGGAAGTGGCGGGGTCGGCCTCCCAGACGCTCAAGCGCGTGCACCTCGAGCTCGGCGGCAAGGCCCCGGTCATCGTCTTCGACGACTTCGACATCGCGACCGCCTCCGAGGCCATCGCGATCGCCGGCTACTTCAATGCCGGCCAGGACTGCACCGCGGCCACGAGGGTGCTCGTAGCGGGCAAGGCGTACGGGAACTTCGTCGACGCCCTCGTCGAGCAAGCGGCGAACACCGTGATCGGACAGCCCGACAACGACGAGGCCCTCTTCGGCCCGGTCAACAACGTGAACCAGTTCGAGCGCGTCACGGGCTTCATCGGCCGGGCGCCGGCCCACGCGTCCGTCGCCGCCGGCGGCGTCCAGGTCGGGGACCGCGGCTACTTCATCGCGCCCACGGTCGTGGCTGACCTGCACCAGGACGACGAGATGATCCAGAACGAGATCTTCGGGCCGGTGATCACAGTCCAGAAGTTCAGCGACGAGGCCGAAGCGCTCTCGTGGGCCAACGGCGTCGACTACGGCCTGGCGTCCTCGGTGTGGACGAGTGATCACGGGCGCGCGATGCGCTTCACCCGTGACCTCGATTTCGGCTGCGTGTGGGTCAACACCCACATCCCGCTGGTGGCCGAGATGCCCCACGGCGGCTTCAAGCGATCCGGCTACGGCAAGGACCTGTCACTGTACGGTTTCGAGGACTACACGCGAATCAAGCACGTGATGCACAACATCGAGGCATAGAGTCGAGAAAATTGAAGTCGTGGTCTGAGCAGCACCAACGTGGGGGAAGGAAGATATGTCCGTTGAAGACGTCTTAGGACCATTCGGGGCTCCGGTTCCAGAGTCTGAGGAGAAGACGCAACTCTTACACGATGAGCTAAATCTGTTCGATGCGACGGCGGTCGCCGTCTCGTCGGTGGCACCGGCGTATTCGTTGGCGTCCACCATGTCCGCGGTTGTGATCGTGGCGGGAATCGGTTTGGCGGCCCCGTCGATGATCGTTCTCTCGTTTGTTTTTGTGATCTTCATCGCCCTGTCGTACTTCCACCTCAATCGGCGTAATCCGAATTGCGGTGCGAGCTACTCCTGGCTCAGTCAAGTGGTGCACCCGTCTGTCGGGTGGTTCAACGGCTGGGTCCAGATCGCCACATCAGTGATCTTCTGCACGACGGCACCCCTGCTGGCTGGTGCGTACACACTTCAGTTCCTGCACCAGGCGTTTCACTTGGTGGGTGCAAACGCGTATACGAATCCCAACGACATCGCGGTGTGGGCGGCGTGCTACTTGGCACTGATCACCTTCATCTGCGTGTACGGGATCCGTTGGACGACGAACGCGCAATGGGTCATGGTCTGTATCGAGTACATCGCTGTCGTCGGCTTCTCGATTGGCGGCATCATCAAGGTGTTGGTTAGCCACCCCGTGCACTCCATCGGTTTCTCGGTGGGATGGCTCGACCCGTTCCACGTCCACGGATTCACCGCCGTGGCGTTCGGGCTTTCGTTGGGCGTCTTCTTCTTCTGGGGATGGGATACCGCGCTCAACCTGACCGAGGAGTCGAAGGACTCCAGCCGCATTCCGGGCAAGGCAGGACTCGTGTCCATGTGGCTCTTGTTGTTCGTGTTCGTGTTGAACTTCGTCGCTGCCGAAATGTTGCTCGGCCCCAAGGCCGTCGCCAACCAAGGTTCCAATGTCCTCTTCTACTTCGGACAGCAGTTGGCCGGTTCCTGGGCGAGCTACGTGATGATCTTCGCGGTCATCTCCTCGACCATTGCCACGACACAGACGACGTTGCTCCCGGCCGCTCGAATCACCTACGCGATGGCCCGTGACGGTGTGTTCCCGAAGGTCTTTGGATCGGTGCACGAGAAGTTCAAGACTCCGGCGCTGGGCACGGTGATCCTCGCCTTCATCTCGCTCTTCGGCATCATGTTGACCACGTTCTCCAAGTCCGCGAACCATGTGTTTGGGGAGCTGGTGCTGAACATCGGTGTGCTCGTGGCCTTCTACTACGGGATCACCGGGTTGGCCTGTGCCTGGGCGTTCCGCAAGACGATCGGGAAGGGCTTCCGGGCCAACCTGTCAATGATCTTCGCGCCCCTCATCGGGGGCGGCGCCCTGCTCTACGTGGGCTACTGGGTCATCAAGTCGGCGGGCAAGACGGCGCTGCCCGACATCTGGGTTCTGGGACTCGGCATTCCGTTGACCTTCTTCACTTGGTTCATGACGAGGAAGAAGAGCCCCTTCTTCACCCAGACGTTGGTGTCGTACGACTCCATAGAAGACTGACTCCTCTCTTCACCCCCCAATTGAAAGTGTGATCAACGATGATCGTCGGCGTTCCCAAGGAGATCAAGACCGACGAGAACCGCGTGGCGTTGACGCCCGCGGGCGTGCGCGAGCTGACGGGAGCCGGCCACCGGGTCCTGATCGAGGCGTCGGCGGGCGTGGGCTCGTCGATCAGTGACGGCGACTACGTGGCGACTGGCGCCACGATCGTGGCCACCGCGGAGGACGTCTGGGCCGAGAGCGAGCTCGTGCTCAAGGTGAAGGAGCCCATCGAGGTCGAGTACCCGCGCCTGGCCGCCCGCGACGGGCAGGTGCTCTTCACCTACCTGCACTTGGCGGCGTCGCGGCCCTGCCTCGACGCCCTGATCAAGGCGGGCAACGTCGCCATTGCCTACGAGACCGTTCGGCTGCCCGATAACTCTCTGCCGCTGCTCACGCCCATGAGCGAGGTCGCGGGCCGGATGGCTCCCATCGTGGGTGCCTACCACCTCATGCGGCCCGGCGGTGGGCGAGGGACCCTGGTGAGCGGCGTGCCGGGGGTGGCGACCGCTGACGTCGTGGTGATCGGTGCCGGCGTCGCGGGACTCGCCGCGGCCACGTTGGCGGTGGGGCTGCACGCCAGCGTCACGGTGCTCGATCGCAACCTCGACCGCCTGCGCCAGGTCGATCACCACTTTGATGGCCGTCTCCAGACGCTGGCGTCGACCACTCACGCCCTGGAGGTGGCGTGCGTGAACGCCGACCTGGTGATCGGCGCGGTCCTGGTCGTCGGGGCCAAGGCGCCCAAGCTCGTGAGCAACGACCTCGTGGCCCAGATGCGGCCCGGCTCGGTGTTGGTGGACATCTCGGTTGACCAGGGTGGATGCTTCGAGGCCACGCGGCCGACGACGCATTCGGACCCCGTGTTCGAGGTCAATGGGTCGATCTTCTACTGCGTGGCCAACATGCCGGGTGCGGTGCCCAACACGTCCACGGCGGCCCTGGTCAACGCGACCCTTCCCTACACGATGGCGCTGGCGCGCTACGGCTGGCGTGACGCGGTGCTCGCGGACGCCGCGCTCGCCGAGGGTGTGAACGTCGTGGCCGGGTCGGTAACCTACGGACCGGTCGCCGAAGCGCACGAGATGGTGCACGTGAAGTTGGCGTCCTTGATTTAGGGTGTGGAAGATTATTTTTCTTTGATCGGTTCTCGGGGAGACTCGTCCATGAACTTCTGTGGGAACGCTCCTCGACGCGAAGGGTCCGTTCATGACTGAAGTCAGCGTCAACAACGTGGTGCACGCCGAGGTCCCGGACCCGCGCCGTTGGTTCGCGCTCGTCGTCATCGCCATCGCCCAGCTCATGGTCGTGCTTGACGCATCGATCGTCAACATCGCCCTGCCGCACGCGGCGCTGCCCAAGGCGCTGGGCGGCCTCAACATCTCCAAGCAGAACTACCAGTGGGCGGTGACCGCCTACACCTTGACCTTCGGGGGATTCCTCCTGCTGGGTGGTCGCATCGGCGACTACGTGGGGCGCAAGAAGGTGTTCGTCATCGGACTCGCGGGCTTCGCGGGTGCGTCGCTGCTGGGCGGGTTCTCCCAGAACCAGCAGATGCTCTTCGGCGCGCGAGCGCTGCAGGGGATGTTCGGCGCGCTGCTGGCCCCGGCGGCGCTGTCGTTGATCTCGGTGACCTTCACGGACTCGAAGGAGCGAGCCCGCGCCTTCGGCGTCTACGGGGCGCTGTCGGGCGTGGGCGCGGCGATCGGACTGATCGCCGGCGGGCTGCTGACCCAGTACCTCTCGTGGCGTTGGTGCCTCTTCGTCAACACGCCGATGGCGGTCATCGCGTTGTCACTGGCGATTCCGGAGCTGCGCGAGTCGAAGGTCGATGGCCATCCCCACTACGACGTGCCCGGTGCCCTGAGCGCCACGGCCGGCATGGTGAGCGTCGTCTTCGGCGTCTCGGAGGCCTCGACCCACGGGTGGGGTTCGACCAGCGCGTGGCCCTACATCGCCCTCGGGGGATTCCTGCTCGCCGTGTTCTTCCTCATCGAGAGTCGACGGGCCCAGCCTCTGCTGCCGCTGCGCCTGATCACTGACCGGGTGCGCGGCGGGTCGTACTTGACCAACATCTTGGTCGCCCTCGGGATCTTCGGCATGTTCCTGTTCATGACCTTCTACTTCCAGAACATCCACCAGTACTCCGCGGTCCGTTCGGGCCTGCTGTTCCTGCCGTTCTCGGTCGGCGTCATCATCTCGGCGGGCGTGACCAGTCAGCTGCTGCCCAAGCTCGGACCGCGTCCCCTGGCGACCGTCGGGTGTCTCATGGGCGCCGTGGGCCTGTTCTACCTGTCGTTCATCTCGCCGACCAGCAGCTACCTCACGAAGGTGCTGCCGCCCATGATCATCATCAGTCTGGGTCTGGGCCTGGCCTTCGTGTCGCTCGCCTCGACGGCGCTGTTCAACGTGTCGGACAACGACACCGGGGCGGCGTCGGCGGTGCTCACCACGGCCCAGCAGATCGGGGGATCCTTCGGCACCGCGATCCAGAACACCATCTTCGTGTCCTCGGCCACCGCGTTCGCGGTCGTCATCTCGAAGGAGAAGCTGCCCTACATGACCAAGGCGGTGTACGCCCGCTACGTCCACGACCTGTCGTGGGTGCACGGATTCGACATGGCCTTTCGCTTCGGCGCGTTGACGCTGCTCATCGCGGCGATCGCGTTCTACTTGCTGGTCAACATCGATCGTCATCACCTCGGTCAGCACGACGTGGTGCCATCGGGGTCAGTTCAGACGTAAGGGCAGTGGCGACAGCCGCTCTCACAGCACGTTCCGCGCTCGACGAGCGCGGTCACCGTCATCACCGCCAGACCGCTGGCCGGGTCGCGGTAGGTGGTTTCACCGCGGCGCACGGCGGCCTCGTGCGCGGCGATGATCTCGGCGTAGTCCGCGCGCGCCGGGTCGCATCGCGAGGGATGAGGACGCGCGACGTCGGCCACCCCGTCAATTTACGGGCGGGTTCGAACGTCGTGGAGCGACCCGTACAGTTGTTGGGTGACCATCTACGACATCCCCCTGACGTCGCTCGCCGGAGAGCCCACGTCGCTCGCGCCCCACAAGGGCGGCACCGTTCTCATCGTCAACGTCGCGTCGTACTGCGGCCTGACGCCCCAGTACGCGGGCCTCGAGGCACTGCACACGACCTACGCGGATCGCGGCTTCAGCGTGGTGGGCTTTCCCTGCAACCAGTTCAAGGGTCAAGAGCCGGGCACCAATGAGGAGATCGCCGAGTTCTGCTCGGCGAACTACGGCGTCACCTTCCCGATGTTCGACAAGATCGACGTCAACGGCGAGTATCGCCATCCCGTCTACGACGTCTTGACTCCGGTGGCGGACGCTAACGGCTACAGCGGCGACGTGCGATGGAACTTCGAGAAGTTCCTCGTCGCACCCGACGGCTCGATCCAGCGATTCGCACCGCTGGTGAACCCCGACGACCCGGTCCTGGTCGCCGCCATCGAGGCCGCGCTGAGCTAGAAGCTCCCGACCGTGCGGTGCAGCCGCACGAAGGTCGGATGGTATCCCCGACCCGTCCAGTACCGGGCGGCGGCCCGGTTGGTCACGCGCCAATTGGTCTCGACGAAGCGGAAGCCACGGCGTCGGGCGCGGTCGAGGGCCCCTCCGGTCAACGACGTCGCCACGCCGCGTCCCCGGTGCGACTCGCGCACCGCGACCGCGCTCAGGTGCAGCGTGTCGGCGAACGAGCCGCGGCGCGCCGGCAGCGGGAACGTGATGCACTGGGCGACGGGGCGACCCTCGAACTCGGCGAGGAAGTAGCGCACGTCGGGCTCGTCGAGGGTCTCGGCCAGCTCCGATCGCTCGTCGCCGCCGACCTCGAGCGAGAAGCTCGGGCCCGCGGCCTGGGCCCGATCGATCTCGGCGCCGAGCTCGACCGCCCACTCGAGGTCGCCGGGTCCGCCCACCCGCGAGGTGTAGCCGGCCGGAAGCTCCGGGGTCGGGACCGAGTCGAGGGACCGCACACCGCGCTGGTGCATGCGGGCGAAGCCCAGCTCCATCCACGGCGACGTGCGCTCCACCCGATCGGCGACCCAGACGTAGTGCTCGCGAGCGCCCGCGTCGATCCACGCCTGGCCCGCGCTCGCGTACAGGTCGGCCAGGACGTCGGTGTCGGCGTGGGAGACACCGTCCGGCGCGACCCAGGCGCCGTCGCCGTAGGTGTCGCTCTCGAGCAGGGCCGCGTGCAGGTGCCCGAGGACCGTGGACCCCGAGACGGCCACCCACACGTCGCGCGACACCGACGCGAGCGACGCGGCGAGGTTGGACGCGTCGACGTCGCCGTTGACGAAGCGGTTCCGCGCGCCGTCCTCGCGTAGCCGGCGCGCGACGAGGTCGGCCACCGCGTCGATGTCGTCGTCACCCAGGCGTCGCACGCGCGTCACGTCGCCACGGTACTCACGAGGCCGTGTGGAAGAGTTGCGGGGTGACTCTCCGGGCGACGCTGTTCGACATGGACGGCCTGCTGATCGACTCGGAGATCCTCTGGCACCAGGCCGAGGTCGAGATCTTCGGGTCACTCGGCGTGCCCATCAGCGAGGCCGAGGATCGCTCGACCAAGGGGATGTACGTCGACAAGGTCGTCGAGTTCTGGTACGGGCTCTATCCCTGGGAGGGGCGCGGCGAGGACCAGGTGGTCGCGTCGCTCGTCGAGCGGGTGGGTGAGCTCGTCGAGGCCAAGGGCCAGCTCCTCCCCGGCGCGCTGCGCGCGCTCGACCTCGCCGCGGCGCGGGGCCCGGTGGGCCTCGCCAGCGCGACGCCCCTCGCCCTCATCCACCGGTGCCTGGAGCACTTCGGCTTGCGCGACCGATTCGCGACCATCAACTCGGCGCAGTTCGAGGTGTTCGGCAAGCCGCATCCCGCCGTCTTCCTCAGCGCCGCGACCGCGCTCGGCGTCACCGCGCCCTCCTGTCTGGTGATCGAGGACTCGGCGGCGGGAGTCCTGGCCGCCAAGGCCGGGCGCATGAGCGTCGTCGCCGTGCCCACGCCCGAGGACCGTCACCTGGCGGCGTTCGCACTGGCCGACCTGGTGCTGGGCTCGCTCGACGACCTCGCGATCGAGTGGCTCGACGAGCGATTCGGCCGCGTCGGCGCGCACTAGGCCGTCGGGAACTCGCGAAGCCGTTCACTAGCATTGTGGGACTCATCGGAGGAGACCCGTGTTTCGCCCCGTCAGCGCTGACCTTGACTTCGTGGCCGTGGAGCTGGCCGAACTCGAGCGGTGGCGGGCTCACGACGTCTTCGCGCGTTCCATGGCCCACCGAGCCGGGGCCCCGCCCTGGGTCTTCTACGAGGGTCCGCCGACGGCCAACGGCATGCCCGGCCTTCACCACGTGTGGGCGAGGGTGTACAAGGACCTCTTCTGCCGGTACCAGACCATGCGCGGGCGGCTCGTCCAGCGCCGCGCCGGCTGGGACACCCACGGCCTGCCCGTCGAGGTCCAGGTCGAGCGCCAACTGGGCATCTCGGGCAAGGGCGCCATCGAGGACGAGGTCGGCGTCGCCGAGTTCACCCGGCTGTGTCGCGAGTCGGTGCTCACCTACGTGGGGGAGTTCGAGCGCCTGACCGAGCGTGTCGGATTCTGGCTCGACATGGAGCACGCGTACTACACCTTCCACCCCGAGTACGTCGAGTCGGTCTGGTGGCACCTCCAGCAGCTCTTCGACCGCGGCCTGCTCTACGAGGACTTGAAGGTCCTGCCGTACTGCCCGCGTTGCGGGACCGCGCTGTCGAGCCACGAGCTCGGCCAGCCCGACGTCTACGGCGACGAGCCCGACGAGAGCTGCTACGCGCGACTGAAGATCCTCGACGCCTCCGAGCACGGCGGCCTCGGCGGCGCCACGCACCTGATCGTGTGGACGACGACCCCGTGGACGCTGCTGAGCAACGTCGCCGTCGCGGCGAACCCCGACGTGACCTACGCCGTTGTCGACGGCCACGTCGTGGCCGCCTCCCTGGTCGAGCAGGTCTTCGGGCCCGAGTCGGCCGTCTCGGCCACGCTGAGCGGGTCCCAGCTGCTGGGCGTCCACTACGAGCGACCGTTCACCGATGTCGAGCTGCCCGACGGCGTCGACGCCTGCTACGTGGTGACCGGCGAGTACGTGACCGTCGAGGACGGGACGGGCCTCGTGCACCAGGCGCCCGCCTTCGGCGAGATCGACCGCACGATCGCCCGCGAGAACGGCCTGCCCACGGTCAACCCGGTCGGACCCGACGGCGCGTTCACCGACGCGGTCCCGTGGCTCTCCGGGCGCGGCGTGCGCGCGGCCAACGGCGCCATCAACGATGACCTGGAGCGCCGGGGCCTGCTGGTTCGCCGGATGGACTACGTCCACTCGCTGCCGCACTGCTGGCGCTGCGGGACCGTGCTCATCTATTGGGGCAAGCCCAGCTGGTACGTCGCGACCACCCAGCTCAAGGACCAGCTGCTGGCCGAGAACGCCACGGTCGACTGGCACCCGGCGCACATCCGCGATGGCCGATTCGGCGAGTGGCTGGCCAACAACGTGGACTGGGCGCTGTCGCGCGACCGTTACTGGGGGACACCGCTGCCGATCTGGCGATGCGTCGAGGGACACCTGACGTGCGTCGGCTCGCGCGCCGAGCTGTCGGTGCTGGCCGGGCGCGACCTGAGTGCGATCGACCCGCACCGCCCGGCGATCGACGAGGTCGTCCTGGTCTGTGGCGAGTGCGGAACCGAGGCGCGCCGGGTGGCGCCCGTGATCGACGCGTGGTTCGACTCGGGCGCGATGCCCGCCGCCCAGGTGGGTTACCCCCACGTCGAGGGCTCGCGCGACGCGATGCAGTTCCCCGCTCAGCTGGTGGCCGAGGCCATCGACCAGACGCGGGGGTGGTTCTACTCGTTGCTCGCCGTCAACACCCTCGTCTTCGGCGCGAAGCCCTACGAGCACGTGCTGTGCCTAGGCCACATCGTCGACGAGTTCGGCCGCAAGATGAGCAAGTCGGTCGGCAACGTGATCGACCCGTGGACCATCCTCGACACCCGCGGCGCCGACGCGCTGCGGTGGTGGATGTTCTCGCAAGGCTCGCCGTGGACGTCGACGCGGGCCAGCCTCGGCGCGATCGACGCGTCGCTGCGTGAGACCCTGGCCACGCTGTGGAACACGTTCAGCTTCTTCACGACCTTCGCGGCCCTGAACTCGTTCGACCCGCACGACCCCGCGATCCCCGCGCCCGCGCAGCGACCCGAGCTCGACCGATGGATCCTGTCGCGACTGGAGGCGGTGACCGGCGCGGTGACCGTCGCGCTCGACGGCTACGAGCCCCTCGGCGGCACGGACGCGTTCGCCGGCCTGGTCGACGACCTGTCCAACTGGTACGTGCGGCGCAGCCGGCGCCGCTTCTGGCGCACCGATCCCGACCTGCCCCCCTCGGACTCCCTGGCCGCCCAGGCGACGCTGCTCGAGGTGCTCCAGAGGGTCACGCTCCTGCTCGCGCCGTTCTGCCCCTTCGTCGCCGACCGGCTCTATCGCGAGCTCTTCGACGTGGACGAGTCGGCGTCGGTGCACCTGGCCGATTGGCCGGCCGGGGGACCGGAGCGCCGCGACGAGGTGCTCGAGGCGTCGATGTCGGTGGCGCGGCGACTGACGTCGCTCGGCCGCGCGGCGCGCGCCGAGGCCGGCGTGAAGGTCCGTCAGCCGCTCGGGCGGGCGCTCGTGTTCCTGCCCGCCGACGCCCCCGCGCCGCCGGCCGGCGTCGTGGAGGACGAGCTCAACGTCGACGAGCTGGAGTACGCCACGGACTTGGGCGCCGTACTGTCCTTTGAGATCGTGCCGAACTTCCGCTCGGTCGGGCCGCGCCTGGGCGAGGCGGTCAAGGAGCTGCGCGCGGCCCTCGGCGCCCTGGACCCGGCGTCGGTGGCCGCCACGATCGAGGCGGGTGGAACCGTGGCGGTCACACTCTCGACCGGCACGTTCGAGCTCGGCGCGGACGACCTCGACCTGCGCGTGCGGGGCCAGGAGGGCTTCGCGGTGTCGCGCGACGGGGGCGAGGTCGTGGCGCTCGACCTCACCATCACCGACGACCTACGTCGGCGTGGATACCTGCGCGACCTCGTGCGCCAGATCCAAGAGCTGCGCAAGAACTCCGGTTTCGACGTGTCCGACCGGATCGTCCTGAACCTGGTGGGAGTCGATGACCTCGCCGACGGCTTCACGATGCTGGCCGGCGAGGTCCTGGCGCTCGACGTGCGCGTGGGCGAGGGCGAGGGCGAGGGAGCGGCCCTCGAGTTCGACGACGGGCGCGTCGCGCGGGCCTGGGTGACGCGGGCCTAGTCGGTCGCGTTCAGCTTGGTCAGCAGCGACGTCAGGGTCGCGCGCTCGGCCTCGTCGAGGCGACCCGCCAGAGCGTGGTCGAGGTAGCGCAGGTGCACGTTGAGGGCGTCGTCGAGCCGCGCGTTGCCCTCGGGGGTGATCTCGACGTGGATGGCGCGGCGATCCGAGGGGCACGAGCGTCTCGCCACGAGGCCGGACTCTTCCAGGCGGTCCACGAGTCGCGTCGTGCCGCCGGTCGAATGGACGATGGCGTCGGCCACCTGGGTCATCTTGAGACGGCCCTCGGGCGCCCGGCGCAGCTGGAGCAGGACCTCGAACCAGGGGAGCGGCAGCTCGCACCCGGACTCCAACTCGAGCCCGAGGCGCCGCGACAAACGGGCGTTGGTCTCGAGGAGCAGCCCGAAGAGCAGGACCTTCTCATCCCCAGAGGGGCAGGCGGCGGCGGACACACTCACGGGCTCAGAGTAACACATTTTATTCACTTTTTAATTTCTGCTTGACAAGTTATTGCATATGCAAGTATACTAGGACCAGCACAGAAAGTGCCCTTGTTAAGGAGAAACCATGAGCAACCTCCCAGCTCCCGGCGTCTACGACGTTGACCCCACCCACTCCACCGTTGGCTTCGTCGCCCGCCACCTCGTGGCGTCCAAGGTCCGTGGCCGCTTCACCGACTTCGCCGGGACCGTGACGATCGGGGAGACGCCCGAGTCCTCGTCGGTCGAGGCGATCGTGCAGGCGACCTCCATCACCACCGACAACCAGATGCGTGACGGACACCTCCAGAGCGCCGACTTCCTCGAGGTCGAGACGTACCCGACGCTGACCCTTCGCTCGACGAAGATCACCGCCAAGGGCAACGACCGCTACGAGCTGTTCGCGGACGTCACGGTCAAGGGCGTGACCAAGCCGGTCACCTTCGATCTGGAGTTCCTCGGCGCCGGTCCGAGCATGACCCCTGGCGTGACCGTCTCGGGCTTCGAGGCCCGCGGCGAGATCGACCGTCGCGACTTCGGCGTCAACTTCGAGGGCACCCTCGAGAACGGCAGCCTGGTCGTCGGCAACAAGATCGTCCTGGAGTTCGCGGTCGAAGCGTCCGCCAAGGTACCCGCCACCGTCGGCGCCTAATCCCCCTAACGAGGCGCCCGGGGCCATCGGCCCCGGGCGCCTCGTTCGTTACGATGGTCGCGTGCGGGAGCGGGCTCGAGGACACGGCGCGATCGCGACGCTGGGCTTCGCCGGCGCCCTGGCGTCGATGCTGTCGATCTGGTGGTTCGCGCTGCGCCCGCGCCGCCGGCGCCGCCCCGAGGGGGACGCCTAGCGCCCAGCGTTAGCGTGGCCGTGATGGCCTCGGCTTCCTTTGCCCCGCTGCGCCACCGGAGCTTCGCCTTCGCGCTCACCTCGTCATTCGTCTCGTCGATCGGGACGTGGATGCAGACGGTGGCCCTGGGCATCTACCTCACCGAGACGACGCACAACGCGCTCTGGCTCGGGATCCTGACCGTGGCCGCGTGGACGCCGAGCATCATCGGGGCGCCGCTGGGCGGATTCGTCGCGGACCGCTGGAATCGCCAACGTTGGATCCAGGCCAACAACCTCATCATGGCGGGCACCGCGAGCGCGCTGGCGACCCTGACCCTGACCGGCCACCTCTCGCCGCGCCTGATCGTCGTGCTCGCGGTCGTCGAGGGCCTGGCCAGCTCCTCGTCGTGGGCCGCGTGGCAGTCGTTGCTGCCCGACCTGGTCGAACGCGACGAGGTGCTCGCCGCGGTCTCGCTGTCCTCGGCGCAGTTCAACATGGGTCGGATCATCGGGCCCCTCCTGGCGAGCGTCGCGCTCACCGTCGGCTCAGTCGGCGTGTGCTTCGCGCTCAACGCGGCGTCCTTCGTCTTCGTGGTCGCGATGTTCGCCTTCGTGCGCACGCCGAACCGGCCGACGGTGACCTCGCCGGTGCAACCCTTTCGCGACCTGGTCCACGGGGCCCGCATGGCGTGGCGGGTGAGGGGCTGTCGCTACCCGATCATGGGCATCGCCGTGGTCGCCCTCACCGTCTCACCCTTCATCGCCCTGGTGCCGTCGATGGCCATCCAGGTGCTGCACGCCGGCAAGGTCGGCACGTCGTGGCTGGTCACGGCCCAGGGAGTCGGCGCGGTCGTGGGGGCCCTGACGCTGCCGGGGGTGGCGCGACGCACCTCACGGATCTACGTGCTCTCCGCTTCGCTCGTCACGGCGGCCCTCGCCGAGGCACTCTACGGCCTCGCGCCCGACCTGGGCCTCGCCATGGCGGCGCTGGTCGTGCTCGGCGGCGCCTACGTGGGCATCCTTACCGGGCTCAACACCTCGGTGCAGCTCCACGCGCCGGTGAGCGAGCGTGCGCGCATCCTGTCGCTGTACACGCTCTCGCTCTCCCTGGCCTACCCGCTGGGCGCCCTGGTGCAGGCGGCGTTCGCGCGGACCTACGGCGTGCGCGTCGTGTCCGTCGTGGGCGCGGGCGCGCTGCTCGCGGTGCTCGGCGCGGTGCGTCTGTTCCAGCGCCGCGTGTGGGTCGAGCTCGCCGTCACCCCGTCGACGCCGTCGCCATTGCTGGCAGACTAGGCACATGACCTTTACCTCGATCAACCCCACCACCGAACGCGTCATCGCGCAGTTCCCCGCCCACTCGCCCGCGCAGGTCGAAGAGGCCCTGGCCCGGGCCGCCGCGACCTACCTCACCTGGTCGGCGACGCCGATCGACGAGCGCGCCCAGCTCATGGTGAGCGCCGCGGAGCTGCTCGAGGGCGAGCTGCCGGTCGTCGGCGAGCTGCTGACCAGCGAGATGGGCAAGACCTTCGCCGCGGCCAAGGGCGAGGCCGCCAAGTGCGCGATGACGATGCGCTACTACGCCCAGCACGCCGCGGCGATCCTGGCCCCCGAGGCGATCACGACGACCGCGTCGCGCAGCGGCGTGCGCTTCGAGTCGCTCGGGCCGATCTTCGCGGTCATGCCGTGGAACTACCCGCTCTGGCAGGTCGTGCGCTTCGCCGCGCCGAGCCTGATGGCCGGCAACGTGGCGCTGCTCAAGCACGCGAGCAACGTGCCCGGTTCGGCGAAGTACCTTGAGGACCTCTTCACCCGGGCGGGGTTCCCGGCGGGCGTATTCACGACCCTGTTCGTCGGCCACGACGCGGCCGAGAGGATCATCGCGGACCCGCGGGTGGCCGGCGTCACGCTCACCGGCTCGGAGGGCGCCGGCCGGGCGGTGGGTGGCGCCGCCGGGCGCGCCCTCAAGCCCTGTGTGCTCGAGCTGGGCGGCTCGGACCCGTTCATCGTGGGCGCGGGCGCCGACCTCGACCTGACGGTCCCGATGGCCGTGACCGGCCGCATCCAGAACAATGGCCAGTCGTGCATCGCGGCGAAGCGCTTCATCGTGCTCGAGTCGATCGCCGAGCGATTCGTCCCGCGCTTCGTCGACGCCATGTCCGCGGTGGTCATGGGCGACCCGATGGACCCCGCCACCGGGCTCGGCCCGCTGGCCAACCGCGCCCAGCGCGACCAGCTGGCCGACCAGGTCGCCAAGTCGGTCGCCGCGGGGGCCACGGTCCTCACCGGCGGCGAGGCACCGGAAGGTCCGGGATACTTCTACCCGGCGACCGTGCTGATCGACGTGCCCGACGACGCGCCGGCGGGCTGTGAGGAGCTCTTCGGTCCCGTCGCGGTCGTCACCGTGGTGGCCAACCTGGCCGAGGCGATCAGCGTGGCCAACGAGACGAGATGGGGACTGGGCGCGTCGGTCTGGTCGAACGACCCCGCCGAGATCGACGCGGCCATCTCCGGCCTGCGGGCCGGGATGGTCTTCGCCAACGCCATCGTCGCCTCGACGCCCGAGCTGCCCTTCGGCGGCATCAAGGAGTCGGGCTTCGGACGCGAACTGTCCGTCTACGGCATGCGCGAGTTCACCAACATCAAGACGTTCTACGTGGCGTGACGTCGAAGTACTACTTCGACCACGCGGCCTCCGCGCCGAGGCGCGAGGAGGTGGCCCGGGCGATGGCGCCGTGGACGCGCGGCGTCGTGGGCAACCCGTCCGGCAGCCACCAGGCCGCGCGCGCGGCGCGCCGCGCCGTCGAGGAGGCCCGTGACGAGGTCGCGGCGTTCGTCGGCGCCCGGCCCGGCGAGGTGGTCTTCACCGGCGGGGGCACCGAGTCGTGTCACCTCGGCGTCGTCGGCGTGGCCCTGGCCCACCGGCGCCGCCACGAGTCGACCTCGGTCGTGGTGTCCGCGGTGGAGCACCACGCGGTTCTCGACGCCGCCGCCCACCTGGCGCGCGAGCACCCCGACGTGAGCGTGCGCTACGTGGGCGTCGACGAGGACGGCGTGGTCGACATCGACGACCTCGCCCGTCTCCTCACCGCGGACACCGCGGTGGTCAGCGTGATGACGGCCAACAACGAGACGGGGGTCTGCCAGCCCCTCGACGCGATCAGCTCGACGGTCAACGCCCACGTGACCGGCGGCGCGCCCCTGCACACCGACGCCGTCGCCGCGGCGCCGTGGCTCCACCTGCCCACGGTGACCGCGACGTCGTCGCTGGTGTCGATCTGCGGTCACAAGATCGGCGGCCCGGTGAACTGCGGCGCGCTCATCGTGCGCGAGGGAGTCGCCCTCGACCCGGTGGTGCCCGGCGGGGGCCAGGAGCGCGGACGGCGCGGCGGGACGGTGGACGTCGCGGCGGCGGTCGGGCTGGCGGCGGCGGCGCGCGCGACCGCGCGCGACCTGACCGAGGTCCACGAGCGGGTGACCGACCTCCAGACGCGCCTGGCCGGCGCGATCTCCTTCCTGCCCGGGGCCCGCGTGACGGCGATCGGCGCGCTGCGCCTGCCGGGGACGGTGCACGCGACATTTGACGGCGTGGCGAGCGACGAGCTGCTGTTCCTGCTCGACCAGGAGGGCGTCTGCGCGTCGGCGGCGGCGAGCTGCTCGAGCGGCGCGGCCGGGGCCAGCCACGTGCTCGCCGCCATGGGCGTCGCGCCCGAGCGCGCGCGCGGCGCGGTCCGGCTGTCCATGGGGGCCGAGACCTCCGACGAGGACGTCGACGCGCTGATCGCGGTCCTCGCGGCGGTGCTCCGTCGCCTGCGCGAGCAGGGGTAGACCGACACCCGGCTGGCAGACTGGTCCGATGGACGTTCTGGTCGCCATGAGCGGGGGCGTCGACTCTTCGGTCGCGGCGGGCCTCCTGGCCGAGGTCGGGCACCGTGTCGTGGGCGCCACCCTCAAGCTGTGGGGGGGCGAGTCCGACGCCGGATGCTGCTCGGTCGCCGACGTCGACGACGCCCGACGCGTTGCCCAGGTCCTCAACATCGACCACCACGTCTTCAACTTCTCCGAGGAGTTCGAGCTCCGGGTGGTCGACCACTTCGTCGACGGCCACGCGAAGGGGCTGACGCCCAACCCGTGCATCGAGTGCAACCGGCACGTCAAGTTCGACCTGCTGATCGAGCGGGCGCGTCGCCTCGGCTTCGACGCCGTGGCGACGGGCCATCACGCCCGGGTCGTCACCCGCGACGGTGCCCCCGCCCTCGCGCGCGGGGTCGACGCGCGCAAGGACCAGAGCTACGTGCTGGGCTTCCTCACGAGCGCGCAGCTCTCGAGGCTGCGCCTGCCCATCGGCGAGCTGACCAAGGACCAGGTGCGCGCCGAGGCGCAGCGCCTGGGCCTGCGCACGTGGGACAAGCCCGACAGCCAGGACGTCTGCTTCATCGAGTCGCGCGCCGGCCGCCAGGGCTTCTTGTCCTCCCGCCTGGCGCTCACGCCGGCCACCGTCGTCGACCGGGAGTCCGACGAAGTCCTCGGTGAGGTCGCCGCCGCCGAGTTGGTCACCGTCGGCCAGCGCCGCGGCGTGGCGACCGGGCGCGACGGCGAGGCGCGCTACGTGAGCCGCGTCGACCTGGCCGCGCGGCGCGTCGAGGTGGGACGGCGCGACGAGGTGGCGGTCGCCACGCTGGCCCTCGAACCGGCCACGATCACCTCGTCTCGGCGCGCCCTGCGCGACGCGGACCCCGTCCTGGTCCAGTGGAGCGCTCACGGGACGGCCGTCGCGGCCACGCTGCGCGCCTCGCCGCGTTGGCACGTGGAGCTCGCGACGCGCGCCCGTCCGGTGGCGCCGGGTCAGACCATCGTCTTCTACCGCCCCGACGACCCGGCGATCGTGGCGGGCGCCGCGACGATCGCCCCCTCGTGACGACGCCGGCGCAGCGCGCGGCGCGGCTGCGCGCCGAGATCACCCGCCACAACGAGGCCTACTTCGTCCACGACGCCCCGGAGATCCCCGACGGCGAGTACGACGAGCTGGTGCGCGAGCTGCGCGCGATCGAGGCGGCGAACCCCGAGTTGGCCGAGCCCACGTCGGTCACCCAGCGGGTGGGGGCGGCACCGTCGACCACCTTCGCGCCGGTGATCCACGGCACGCCGATGCGCAGTCTCGACAACGTCTTCACCGCCGAAGAGCTGGCCGAGTGGGGCGCTCGGGTCGCCCGGGGGCTGGCGAGCGCGCCCGGAGAGATCGTCTTCGTCGTCGAGCCCAAGATCGACGGCCTGGCGCTGTCGATCTCCTACGTCGACGGGGTCCTGACGCAGGCGGCGACGCGCGGCGACGGCCGCGTCGGCGAGGACGTCACGGCGAACGTGCGCACCATCGCCAACGTGCCGGCGGTGCTGCGGGGCCCGGCGCCGGGTCGCGTCGAGGTGCGCGGCGAGGTCTTCCTGGCCAAGTCCGACTTCGCCGCGATGAACGAGCGCCAGCGCGCGGCCCAGGAGAAGGAGTACGCCAACGCGCGCAACGCGGCCGCGGGGAGCCTGCGCCAAAAGGACCCGGCGATCACGGCCCAGCGTCCGCTGTCCTTCCTCGGCTACCAACTCGAGGTGCTGGCGGGACCCCAGCGCTACACGACCCACGCGGCGACCCTCGCGGCGCTGAGGTCGTGGGGGTTCTTCGTCGCCCCCGAGGTGGAGGTCGAGCGCGGCGTGGCGGCGGTCGCCGAGCGCACCGACTGGTTCCTGGAGCACCGCCACGATCTCACCTACGACATCGACGGCGTGGTGGTGAAGGTCGACGACCTGGCCGAGCGCGAGGTCCTCGGCTTCACGTCGCGCGCCCCGCGCTGGGCCATCGCGCGCAAGTTCCCGCCTGAGGAGCGCACGACGCGGCTGCTCGCCATCGAGGTCTCGATCGGGCGCACCGGTCGCGCGACGCCCTTCGCGGTGCTCGAGCCGGTCGTCGTCGCGGGCTCGACCGTCTCGATGGCGACGCTGCACAACGAGGACCAGGTGCGGATCAAGGACGTGCGTCCCGGCGACCTGGTCATCGTGCGCAAGGCCGGCGACGTCATCCCCGAGGTCGTCGCGGCCGTGCCCGAGCCGGGTCGCCGGCGCCGGCCGCGCTGGGTGTTCCCGTGGGCCTGCCCGGTGTGCGGCACGGCGCTGCGTCGCGACGAGGAGCAGAGCGACACCTACTGCGTCAACCGTTCCTGTCCCGCCCAGCTCCTCGCTCAGGTCGTGCACTTCGCCTCGCGCGGGGCGATGGACATCGAGGGGCTGGGCGAGCAGCGCGTGGCCCAGTTGCTCGACGAGGGCTTGATCGGCGACGTGGCCGACCTGTTCGGTCTCCGCGCCGAGCAGCTGTCGGTCCTCGAGGGCTTCGGGGAGCTCTCGGCCACCTCCCTGGTGGCAGCCATCGACGCGGCCCGGACCCAGCCGCTCAGCCGCCTGCTGGTGGCCCTGGGGATCCGTCACGTCGGCCCGGTCGCGGCGCGCGAGCTGGCCCGGGCCTTCACGACCTACGAGGCCCTGGCCCGGGCCCCGCTCGAGGCGCTCGAGTCGCTCGACGGCGTCGGGCCGGTCATCGCCGCGTCGGTCCACGCGTACGTGCGCGACGACGAGACCCGCGAGCGCATGGCGCGCCTGGATGCGGCGGGGCTCTCGATGGTCGAGCCGACGTCGGCGGCGCCGAGCGCGACCTTGGCCGGGCGTGCCGTGGTCGTGACGGGGTCCGTGGAGGGCTACACCCGCGACGAGGCGGAGGCCGCGATCGTCGCGCGCGGGGGCACGTCGCCCGGGTCAGTGTCGAAGAAGACCTACTGCGTCGTGGTCGGCGAGGCGCCGGGCCAGGCCAAGGTCACCCGGGCCCGCGACCTCGGCGTGCCCATGGTCAGCGCCGCGGACTTCGCCGAGCTGCTGGAGACCGGCGCGTGGACCTCGACCGTCGCGGAGGGTCCTGAGTAGGTTAGGGGGAGCCCATGCCGTCGCCCACCTTCGCCACCGGCCACGACCTCGTCGGTCGCTACCGCATCAGCCGCCTCTTGGGGATCGGCCACGTCGCGGAGGTCTACCTGGCCGACGACCTCACGCTGCACCGCCAGATCGTCGTGAAGGTCCTGCTCAGCCACCTCGCGGCCTACGAGGACGTGCGCCGCGCGTTCCGCGACCGCATCGTGCGCTCGGCCACGCTCAGCCACCCCCACCTCGAACGGGTCTACGACGGCGGCCAGGAGTCGGGGCACATCTTCACGATCACCGAGTACCTCGCGGGCGGGTCCCTCGAGGCGTTCCTCGCCGCGGGGGGCCGGCTGGACCTCGACGACACAGCGCGACTGGGCCGCGACGTCGCGGGCGCGCTGGCCTACCTCAATGACAACGGCTTCATACACGGCGCGCTGACGCCCAACACGCTGCTCTTCGACGCCGAGGGCCGCGTGCGCGTGACCGACGTCGCCCTCTCGGGCCTGGCGGGGATGCACGGCGAGCAGCTCACGTACGACGAGGTGCGCTACCTCAGCCCCGAGCAGGCGCTGGGCGAGCAGGCGGGCGACCGCAGCGACGTCTACGCGCTGGCGCTGATCCTCTTCGAGGCGGCCACCGGCTCCTCGCCCTTCGAGGCCATGACGCCCGAGGCCATGTTGCGCACTCGCGTGAACACCGCGCTGCCGGTGCGTCCGGAACTCGGGACGCTCGACATGGTGCTGGCCCAGGCGGCCGTACCGGACCCGCGGCTGCGACTCGACGCCGACCAGTTCGCCAATCGCCTGGGCGGCGCGGCGCGCGACGCGGCGCCGCTGACACTGACGCCGCTGCGCGACGACACGCCGCTGCTGGCCCAGTTCCCGGCCTCCGAGCCGCGTCGCTCGATCGGTTTTCGCCCCCCGTCGGCCGACCAGATCACCGCGGCGCCCGCCGGCGCGCGCCACGCCTTTCCCGCCGCGCCGCGCGCCGGCGCGCACGCGCGCGCCGCGTCGGGCGGGCTCGGGGGCTTCGACGGAGCCCTGGGCGTGCGCCGCGGTCCGCCGTCGCGACCCCCGCGCGCGCGTCGCGTGGCCCTCGTGGTCGCGGCCGTGCTGCTGCTCGTCGCCGCCGCGACGGCCGGCGCGGTCTGGAAGTTCGGGCTGCTGTCGTCGTCGCACTCGATCCCGGTCGTGACCAACCTCACGGTGGCCCAGGCCGGCACGGTGCTGACAACCCAGAACGACGGCTTCACCCTGAGCGTCGTCGGCCACACCCGGTCGTCGACGGTGCCCGCCAACCACATCATCTCCCAGAGCCCGGTCGCGGGCACCAGCGCCAAGTCGGGCCAGGTCATCAAGGTCACCGTCTCGGACGGTCCGCTGCTCGTGACCATGCCCCACGGGGTCGTCGGCGAAGACTGCTCCACTGCGACGGCCCAGCTGCTGCGCCTCGGGGTGTCGGCGAACTGCCCGTCGTCGCTGTCGTTGATCAGCACGACGGTCCCCGCCGGCCGGGTCATCCGCGTGCGCTACGGACGGTTCGTCAATCCGGTGCGGGTTCCTCGCGGGGCCACCGTGAACCTGATCTTGAGCCGGGGCAGGGGGGCGACGACCACGACGACGCTGGTCACCACGTCGACCACGACCACGACCGTGGTGACCGAGGCCATGCCCAACGTCGTGGGCGACACCCGGGCCCAGGCCTTCGCCGCCATGAAGGCCGCCGACCTGTACTTCACGACGCGCGGGCCCAACTCGGGCGGATCTAAGTGGACGAGCGTCACCGCCAGCACGCCCAAGGCCGGCGCGAGCGTCGCGAAGCTCTCGACCGTCATCTTGTATGTGAAGTGAGCGGCTGCGAGCTCTGCGACGCGGCGGTCGTGACCACGCGCTACTACGACGACGCGGACTGCTGGATCGCCGACTGCGAGATCTGCCTGGTGCCGATGGTCGTCTGGCGCGTCCACCGGGCCGCCCCGGACGCCGCGATGATCGCGCGCCTGCACGAGCTGCTCGGCGCGGTGGCCGACGCCGAGCTCGGCGAGGGCAACTGGAGCGTCGACGACCACATGCGTAACATCCCCGACCACTACCACGCCCACGCGCGCCCACCCTGGTTCTGGCGCCGGGGCTAGCGACGCCGCGTCGTTACAATCGGGGGACACCGCCTACGAAAGGGTCGTCATGGGTGCGCTCGACGGTCGCGTCGCCATCATCACCGGAGCCGGGCGGGGCATCGGCCGCGAGCACGCCCTCCTCTTCGCCGCCGAGGGCGCCCGGGTCGTGGTCAACGACCTGGGCGGGGGACTGGACGGCTCGACGATGGCGGCCTCGCCGGCCGAGGAGGTGGTCGCCGAGATCACGGCCTTTGGCGGGGTGGCCGTGGCCAACCACGACAACGTGGCCACGTGGTCCGGCGGCGAGGCCCTGGTCGCGTGCGCGCTCGAGGCGTTCGGCGACCTCCACGTGCTGGTCAACAACGCCGGCATCCTGCGCGACCGCGTGCTGGTCAACCTCAGCGAGGAGGACTGGGACGCCGTGATCAACGTCCACCTGAAGGGCCACTTCGTGCCGACGCGCCACGCGGCCGCGTACTGGCGCGAGCGGGCCAAGTCGGGCGCGAGCGTCAAGGCGTCGGTCATCAACACCTCGTCGACGTCGGGTCTGCTGGGCAACATCGGCCAGTCCAACTACGGCGCGGCCAAGGCCGGCATCGCCGCCTTCACCGTGATCATCGCCGAGGAGCTCGGGCGCTACGGGGTGCGCGTCAACGCCATCGCCCCGGCGGCGCGCACCCGCATGACCGAGTCGACGCCGGGACTGAGCGACCACGTCGTCAAGCCCGCCGACGCCGCGGTCTTCGACGTGTGGGACCCCGCGAACATCTCGCCGCTCGTGGCGACGCTGGCCATGGAGGACTGCGCCGCGACCGGCCAGGTCTACTTCGTCCAGGGCGGGACCGTGCGCCTGTTCAGGAACTGGACGATGACCTCGGCGTTGGAGAAAGACGACCGCTGGACGGTCGCCGAGCTCGCGACGCGCCTGCCCACGCTGACGTGAGCGTCGGGGACCGCCGGACCCACTCCCGGCGCGACGACCCCGAAGGACTGCTCGATCCTCGCACCGACCCCGGCGGCGTCGCCTTCGGCACGTTGGGCGTGGAGGCCGGCAGCGACCTCAACTGGTTCCTGCTGTTGCACCAGCGCGTGCAGCGTCGCGCCGCCGGGTCGCCGCGCTACTCGTGGTGGATGCTCTGGAGCCTGCTGGCCGGGCTCTTCGCGCTGAACTTCACCTTCACCGTCTTCATCGTGGCCCTGCCCAAGGTCGCGGGCGAGTTCCACACGTCGGTGACGGTCCTTACGTGGACGATGGTGGGCCCCCTGCTCGCCTACGGGCTGGCGGCGCCGGTGCTGGGCAAGACCGGCGACGTCTTCGGTCATCGGCGCCTCTACCTGGTCGGCCTGGCCGGCGCCATGGTCTCGGCGATCCTGACGGCGCTCGCGGCCAACGTGGGGATGCTGCTGTTCGCCCGGGCGCTCGACGGCGTGCAGGGCGCCGCGACGGGCACGGCGTCGGGGGCGCTGATCAACATGGCCTTCGCGCCCGGCGAACGCGTCAAGGCCATGGGCTGGTGGTCGCTGGTGGGCGCCGGGGGACCGGTGATCGGGATCTCGCTCGGCTCGCCGGTGATCGCGGCGCTCGGGTGGCGCGCGCTCTTCTGGTTCCAGCTCGCGCTGCTGGGCGTGGCGCTCGTGGTGGTGTACCTGCTCGTGCCGCGCGCGCGCGGCTTCGACGACGAGGCGCCCGCCGAGCGGCGCCGCGCGCGCGACGAGTTCCGCCGGATGGACTGGGTCGGCAGCTGGTCGCTGTCGCTCAGCGTGACCGCGGTGATGCTGGGCCTGTCGGTGGGCCCCGCCCTCGGCTGGACGAGCCCGTGGACGGTGACGGCGTTCGTCACCTCGGCCGCGATGCTCGGCGTCTTCGTCCACCGCATCCGGACCGCGCGCTTCCCCTTCATCCCGGCCCACTACTTCGCCCGGCGCAACTTCGTGATGCCGATGGTGCTGCGCGCCTGCGCGAACTTCGCCTACTTCGGCGCGTTCTTCCTCTTCCCGCTCCTCATGGAGCAGGGCTACGGCTACTCGATCCCGCGCGTCGGGGCGATCTCGATCGTGCGCCCGATCGCCTTCGCGATCTTCTCGCCGATCGCCGGCTACGTGGCGATGCGCGTGGGCGAGCGCGTCAGCGCGGTGGCCGGGGCGGCGTTCCTCGCCGCGTCGATGGGGCTCTTCGCGGTGCTGGGCCCCTCGAGCGGCGCGTGGCTCGTCATCGTGGCCCTGGCGCTCGCCGGACTCGGCATGGGCACGGCGATGCCCTCGACCAGCTCGGTCATGGCCAACGAGGTGCGCGAGAGCGAGTTCGGCGTCATGCTGGCGGCCCAGCTGCTCGCCATGCAGGTCGGCGAGGTCGCCGGGATCCAGGTGCTCGAGACGGTGCGCCAGGCGCTCGTGCATCGCCGCCACCTCGGCGCGGCCCCGCCGGGGCCGTCGCTGCTCGCGACGTTCCACCTGCCCTTCGAGATCGGCGCGGTGGTCGCCGCGGTCGGCCTCGCGTCCGCGTTCTTCCTGCGCTCGGTGCCGCGCCCGGCCCTCAAGGAGCGCCGAGTCGCCCGGTAGTCTGGGGCCCTATGGCCTACGACGTCCTGCCCGGTTGTGAGCCGTTTTCGTTCGCGGGCGGGTCGCGCGGCGTGCTAGTGCTGCACGGCTTCACCGGCAACCCGTCGTCGATGCGCCCGCTGGCCCAGCGCTTCGCCGAGGCCGGCTTCAGCGTGGACCTGCCGCGACTGCCTGGGCACGGCACCAGCGTCGAGGACGCGATCACGACGCGCTGGACCGACTGGTCGGGCGCGGCCCTGGCCGCCTTCGACTCGTTGGCCGAGCGCAGCGCCAAGGTCGCCGTGGTGGGACTCTCCATGGGCGGCGCCCTGACCGCCTACGTGGCCGAGCAGCGGCCCGACGTCGCGGCGTGCGTGTTCATCAACCCCCTCCTCAAGCCCCAGCCCCCCGAGGTGCTGGCCCTGATCGACGACGCGGTGGCCGGGGGCATGACCGTCTTCGACAAGGGGAGCGACCCGGCGGTGAAGAAGGAGGGCGTCGACGAGAACGCGTACACCGAGTGGCCGCTGCCCGCGCTCCAGAGCCTCATGGACAACCTGCCCGTGGTGAACGCCGCGCTGGCCACGATCAGCGCCCCCAGCCTGGTGCTCACCAGCCGCGAGGACCACACCGTGCCCTCCGACAACAGCCTCGACCTGGTGGCCGCCCTGCGCGGGCCGGTCGAGCACCTGTGGCTCGAGAACTCCGACCACGTGGCCACGATCGACAACGATCAGGAGCTCCTCGAGGCCACGACCCTGTCGTTCGTCGAGCGCATCCTCGGCGCGTGAGCCCCCTGCGCCGCGAGGACGTGGCCAAGGTGGCGCGACTGGCCCGCCTGACGTTGAGCGACGAGGAGCTCGACCTCTTCACCGGGCAGCTGGCGCGGGTCTTAGAGCACGCCAGCGACCTCAACGCGCTGGACCTAGCCGGCGTGATCCCCACCGCCCACCCCTTCGGCCTGGTCAACGTGGTGCGCGAGGACGCGGTGACGCCGTGCCTGGACCGCGACGAGGTGCTGGGCGCGGCGCCCGACACCGAGGACGGGCGGTTCGCGGTGCCGCGCATCGTCGGCGACGCCCCGTGAGGACGGCCACGCAGATCGCCGGCGACGTGCGTCGCGGTGCGCGCAGCGCGGCCCAGGAGCTGGCCGAGGCCCGCGCCGCCATCGCCGCGCGCAACGACGAGCTCCACGTCTTCCTCCACCTCGACGACGAGGGCGCGGACGCCGCCGCCGCGGCCGTCGACGCCGCGGTCGCGCGTGGCGACGACCCCGGCCCCCTGGCCGGCGTGCCGGTCGCGTTGAAGGACAACCTGTGCACGCGCGGCGTGCCCACGACCTGCTCGTCGCGGATCCTCGAGGGGTGGCGGCCGCCCTACACCGCCACCGTGGTCGAGCGCCTGGTGCGCGCGGGGGCGCTGCCCGTGGGCAAGACCAACCTCGACGAGTTCGCCATGGGCTCGTCGACCGAGAACTCGGCCTTCGGCCCGACGCGCAACCCCCTGGACCCCGCGCTCGTGCCGGGCGGCTCGTCGGGCGGCTCGGCCGCCGCGGTGGCGGCGGGCATGACGCCGATCGCGCTGGGCAGCGACACCGGCGGGTCCATCCGCCAGCCGGCCGCCCTGTGCGGCGTGGTGGGCGTCAAGCCCACCTACGGGCTGGTCTCGCGCTATGGGCTCATCGCCTTCGCCAGCTCGCTCGACCAGATCGGGCCCTTCGCCACGACGGTGTCCGACGCCGCGCTGGTCCTCGAGGTCATCGCCGGCCACGACCCGCGCGACTCCACCTCGCTGCCCGAGCCGGTGCCCTCCCTCTACGACCACGTCGACGACGGCGTCGCCGGCCGGCGCGTGGGCCTGGTCACCGAGCTCGTCGAGGGCGCGGACCCCGAGGTCTGCGCGGCCGTGGAGCGCGCCGCGGGCGTGCTGCGCGACGCCGGCGCCACCGTCGTCGAGGTCTCGATCCCCGAGGTGCGCCTCGGGCTCAGCGCCTACTACCTCATCGCGCCCGCCGAGGCGTCGAGCAACCTGGCGCGCTACGACGGCGTGCGCTACGGACTGCGCGTCGACGCCGAGGACGTCGCCGCGATGAACGCCGCCACGCGCACCGCCGGCTTCGGCCCCGAGGTGAAGCGGCGCATCATGCTGGGCACCTACGCGCTGTCGGCGGGCTACTACGACGAGTACTACGGCCAGGCGCTCAAGGTGCGCACGCGCATGATCGAGGCGTTCCGCGCCGCCTACCGCACGGCCGACCTGCTGATCGGCGCGACGACGCCGTCGGTGGCCTTCGCCTTCGGCACCAAGACCGCCGACCCGATGGCCATGTACCTCAACGACGTGTTCACCATCCCGACCAACCTGTCGGGCGACGCCGCGGTGTCGGTACCCTTCGGCACCGGCGAGGCCGACCTGCCCATCGGAGTCCAGCTACTCGGGCCGGGGCGCAGCGAGGCGCGCCTGTTCGCCGCGGCGCGCGTCCTCGAGGTCGCCGAGGGCCGCTCGTGAGCCTGCCCGACGGCTGGGAGATGGTCGTGGGCCTCGAGGTCCACACGGAGCTCAAGACGGCCACCAAGCTCTTCTGCGGGTGCCCGAACCGCTTCGGCGCCGAGCCCAACACCCTGGTGTGCCCGGTGTGCCTGGGGCTGCCCGGATCGCTGCCCGTGCTCAACGAGCGCGCCATCGAGCTGGCGATGGCCATCGGCTTCGCGCTGCACTGCACGGTGTCGCCCTCGACCTTCCACCGCAAGAACTACTTCTACCCCGACATGCCCAAGGACTACCAGATCAGCCAGTACGACTTGCCGATCAACGTCGGGGGATACCTGGACCTGCCCGACGCGAGCCGCGTCTCCATCGAGCGCGCGCACATGGAAGAGGACACCGGCAAGTCGACCCACCTGGGCGGTACCGGGCGCATCCACGGCGCCGACCGCTCCCTGGTGGACTACAACCGCTCGGGCGTGCCGCTGGTCGAGATCGTCTCGGGACCGGACATGACGAGCTCGGCCCAGGCGCGCGCGTACGTGAGCGAGCTGCGCGGCGTGCTCATCGCCACCGGCGCCTCGGACGGGCGCATGGAGGAGGGCTCGCTGCGCGTCGACGCCAACGTGTCGGTGCGCCGCGCGGGCGAGGCGCTCGGGACCCGCTGCGAGATCAAGAACCTCAACTCGCTGCGCAGCGTCGCGCGGGCCATCGACTTCGAGGCCCGGCGCCAGGTCGAGCTGCTCGACGAGGGCGGCGTCGTGCGCCAGGAGACCCGGCACTGGGACGAGAACGCCGAGGTCACCTCGACGCTGCGCTCCAAGGAGGAGGCCGAGGACTACCGCTACTTCCGCGAGCCCGACCTGGTGGACCTCGCGCCCGACGAGGCGTGGCGCGAGCGCGTGCGCGCCTCGCTGGGTCCTCTCCCGGCCCAGCGACGAGCCGCGCTGGCCGCGCGCGTGGCGAACCCCACGCCGGCCCAGCTCGACGCGGTGACGGTGGTGGTGGACCTCGGCCTCGAGGAGTACGTCCACGGCGCCGCCGACGCCGGCGTCGACGCGGGCGTCGCGCTCGCCCGGACCGCCAACGAGGTCGTGGCCGGTCTCGAGGGGCGCGCGCGCCTCACGCCCGGGGCCTTCAGCGAGGTGCTCGCCATGGAGCAGCGCGGCGAGCTGTCGGCGACCCAGGCCAAGACCGTCCTCGCCGACCTGATGGCCGAGGGCGGGGACCCGCACACGATCGCGGCCGCGCGCGGCTTCGAGCGCCTGGCCGACGGCGACCTCGCCGACACGATCACCGCGCTGATCGCCGGGCACCCCGACGAGTGGGAGCGCTACCGCGCCGGCGACGAGAAGCTGGCCCAGTTCTTCGTCGGCCTGGTGATGAAGGCCACGCGCGGCCAGGCCAACGGCCGGTCGGTCGTGGCCGACCTAGAGTCGCGCCGCTAGCCCCGGCGCGCGCGCCGCGCCCACCAGGAGCGCGGTGTCGCCGGCGGTGACGAGCACCTGGCCGGCGAAGAGCACGTGCCAGATGGCCGCGGACGCCAGCGCGCAGAGCGCGAGCCCGGCCCCCAGCACGGCGAGCGACCCGGTGGCGGCGCGCCCGCGCGACGCGCCACGCCAGAGCCACCACCCGCTCGCGCCCTCGAAGACGAGGAGCGCCGCGCCGACCGCGAAGTGGACGTCCTTGAGCGCCGTCGCGTGCTGGTAGGGGTAGGTGGTCACGAGCGTGGCGAGCACCAGCGCGGCCTGGACGCCGAGCACGCGGCGCAGGCCCGCGGCGGCGGGCGACAGGCGCCGCGCGGCCAGCGCCAGGGCCGCCGCGTCGAGCGCGAAGGCGAGCGTGTAGGGCACGACGGTGCCGACGTGGACCCCGTAGTTCGAGACGCCGCCCTCGTTGCGCTTCACGACGAGTCCCGGGCGCAGGGCCACGCACACGCCCAGCAGGGCGACGAGGGCGACCTGTCCCGCGGCGACCAGCGTCGGCGCCCGGGGCCTCATGGCCCGAGTGTACGAGTGGCGCCGACGGCCCGAGGTCAACGCGGCGCCTTCGTAGACTCCGTCCATGACCACGCACCCCACGCCGCGCAGCACCGACGTCACCCTGGGCAAGGAGCGCGCCCCGGCGCGCGCCATGCTGCGCGCGATGGGGCTGACCGACGCCGACATGACCAAGCCCCAGATCGGCGTGGCGTCGAGCTGGAACGAGGTCACGCCGTGCAACCTGCCCCTGGACCGCCTGGCCCAGCGCACCAAGGCGGCGGTGCGCGACGCGGGAGGGGTCCCCTTCGAGTTCGTCACCATCGCCGTCTCCGACGGCATCTCGATGGGTCACGAGGGCATGCGCTCGTCCCTCGTCTCGCGCGAGGTGATCGCCGACTCGGTCGAGCTGGTGATGCACGCGGAGTGCTTCGACGCGATGGTCACGCTCGCCGGGTGCGACAAGTCGCTGCCGGGCATGCTGATGGCCGCGGCCCGCCTCGACGTGCCCAGCGTCTTCCTCTACGGCGGGACGATCCTGCCCGGACGCTTGGACGGCGAGGCCCTCGACGTCGTCTCGGTCTTCGAGGCCGTGGGCGCCAACGCCGTGGGGGCGATGAGCGACGAGCAGCTCTACGCGATCGAGTGCGCCGCGTGCCCCGGCGAGGGCAGCTGCGCGGGGATGTTCACCGCCAACACGATGGCCAGCGTGGGCGAGGCGCTGGGGATGTCCGCGCTGGGCAGCGCGGCGGTGCCCTCGGTGGACCCGCGTCGTGACCAGTACGCCTACGACGCCGGCCTCGCCGTCGTGAACCTGCTCGACCGCGGCATCACCGCGCGCCAGGTCATGACCAAGGCGGCGTTCGAGAACGCCATCGCGGTGGTGATGGCCCTGGGCGGCTCCACCAACGCCGTGCTGCACCTGCTGGCGATCGCCCACGAGGCCCGCGTCGCCCTCGAGCTCGATGACTTCAACAAGGTCGCCGCGCGGGTCCCGCACCTGGCCGACACGCGTCCGCACGGCAAGTACCACATGAGCGACCTCGACGCCATCGGCGGCGTGCCGGTGATCCTCGCGCACCTGCTGGACAACGACCGGCTCAACGGCGACGCGATGACCGTGAGCGGCCTGACGATGGCCGAGAGCCTCGCCGCCTACCACGCCGCCGCCCCCGACGGCGAGGTCGTCCACGGCCTCGACAACCCCATCCACGAACGCGGCGGCATCGCGGTGGTGACCGGCAGCCTCGCCCCGCGCGGGGCGGTCGTGAAGGTGGCGGGCATCGACTCGCTGAGCTTCACCGGCACCGCGCGCGTCTTCGACGGCGAGGACGCCGCCATGGCGGCGATCCTGGCCGGCGAGATCGCGCCGGGCAGCGTCGTGGTCATCCGCTACGAAGGTCCGCGTTCGGGCCCGGGCATGCGCGAGATGCTCGCCGTCACCGGAGCGATGAAGGGCGTGGGCCGCGGAGCGGACTGCGCGCTCGTGACCGACGGACGCTTCAGCGGCGGGACCCACGGCTTCTGCGTCGGGCACGTCGCGCCCGAGGCGCTCGACGGCGGCCCCATCGCCCTGGTGCGCGACGGCGACACCATTCGCCTCGACGTGGCGAACAACTCGATCGACCTGCTGGTCGGCGCCGACGAGCTGGCCGTGCGCGTGGCGGCGCCGTTCACGCCGCGCTACACCACGGGGGTCCTGGAGAAGTACGCGCGCCTGGTCCAGGGCGCCGAGACCGGTGCGGTGACCTCGCGCTAGCGCCTTGTGCCCCGCGCGGTCGGTGTGTCACAATGGAGCCGTGACGAGTCGTGACCTAGTGACGGTGGTAGTAGCCCTCCGCCGGTAGTCACGTCCACGTACCGCCGGAGGCCTCCTTCACGGGAGGCCTCTTTTCGTTTAGGAACCGAGGAATCGTGCAACTCACGGGAGCCCAAGCACTCATCAAGAGCCTGGAGCAACAGGGGGTCGACACGGTCTTCGGCCTGCCCGGCGGGGCGATCCTGCCCGTCTACGACCCGCTGATCGACTCGTCGATCCGCCACATCCTGGTGCGCCACGAGCAAGGAGCCGGCCACATGGCCGAGGGCTACGCCCTGGCGACCGGACGGGCCGGGGTGGCGATGGTCACGAGCGGGCCCGGCGCGACCAACATCGTCACGCCCATCTCCAACGCGCACATGGACTCGACGCCGCTCGTGGTGGTCACCGGCCAGGTGGCCACGGCCGCCATCGGCACCGACGCCTTCCAGGAGTGCGACATCACCGGCATCACGATGGGCATCACCAAGCACAACTTCCTGGTCATGTCGGCGCGCGAGATCCCGCGGGTCATCGCGGCGGCGTTCCACGTCGCCACGACGGGTCGGCCGGGACCGGTCCTGGTCGACGTGCCCAAGGACGTGACCCAGTCGACGATGGAGTGGTGGTACCCGACGTCGCCCGACGACTACGACCTGCCGGGATACCGACCGGTCGTGGCCCTCGACGAGGATGCCGTCGAGCGCGCGGCCGCGCTGATCGGCGCCTCGCAGCGCCCGGTGCTCTACGTCGGCGGCGGCACGCTCAAGTCGCGCGCCGAGAAGGAGCTGATGGTCTTCGCCGAGCGCACCGGCATGCCGGTCGTCACGACCCTCATGGCGCGTGGGGCCTTCCCCGACTCGCACGACCAGCACCTGGGCATGCCCGGCATGCACGGGATGTACACCGCGGTCACCGCGATCCAGCGCTGCGACCTGCTGATCTCGCTGGGGGCGAGATTCGACGACCGGGTGACCGGCAAGGTGTCGACCTTCGCGCCGAATGCCAAGGTGATCCACGTCGACATCGACCGCGCGGAGTTCAACAAGGTGCGCCACAGCGACGTCACCATCCAGAGCGACGTGGCGTCGGCGCTCACCGCCCTCGACGCGCTGGGCGCGACGCCGCGCCCGCTCGCCGGGTGGTGGGGCGAGATCCGCGACTGGCAGGCGACCTACCCGCTGGTCTACGACGAGCCGACCGCCGACGGGCCCCTGCTCGGCCAGCACGTCATCGCGTCGATCGCGCAACGGGCCGATCCCGGGACGATCGTGACCGCCGGGGTCGGCCAGCACCAGATGTGGGCCGCGCAGTTCTGGCGCTTCGAGGAGCCGGGCACCTGGATCAACTCCGGGGGTGCGGGCACCATGGGCTTCGGCGTCCCGGCCGCGATCGGCGCGAAGGCGGGTCGGCCCGAGCGCACCGTCTGGTGCATCGACGGCGACGGCTGCTTCCAGATGACCGCCCAGGAGCTCGTGACCGCGCGCGCCGAGGGCATCCCGATCAAGGTGGCCATCCTCAACAACGCCTACCTGGGCATGGTGCGCCAGTGGCAGGAGATGTTCTACGACGAGCGCTACAGCGAGGTGTACCTCTCGGCGGACCTGCCCGACTACGTCAAGTGGGCCGAGGCCATGGGCTGCGTCGGGCTGCGGGCCACGAACATCAAGGAGATGGCCGACGTCATCGACGAGGCCAACTCCGTCAACGACGTCCCGGTGGTGATCGACTTCCGCACCGACTCCTCGGAAAAGGTCTTCCCGATGGTCGCGGCGGGGGCCAGCAACGACGACATCATGGTGCACCCGAGCCAGGCCGGACGCCCCCGATGAGCCCCGAGCCGTTCCTCGGCGACGTCGCGCACTCCCCGGTGCGCCACCACATCCTGTCGGTGCTCGTCGAGAACAAGCCGGGAGTGCTGGCGCGCGTGGCCGGCCTCTTCGCCCGGCGCGGCTTCAACATCTACTCGCTGGCCGTCGCGCCCTCCGAGAGCCACGCGCGCTTCTCGCGCGTCACGATCGTGGTCGACGCGGAGTCCGCGCCGCTCGAGCAGATCATGGGCCAGCTCGACAAGCTCGTCAACGTGGTGGCGATCAGCGACCTCGCGCCGCACGACGCGGTGGAGCGCGAGCTGATGCTCGCGACCATCAAGACCAACGTCGCGGACCGCACGCCGCTGCTCGACGTCCTGGGCGCGGCCGGCGCGGCGATCGTCGACGTCGACGCCGGGGCCATCACGGTGATGCTGGCGGGCACGCCCGCGGCGTGCGACGAGTTCGAGCGCACCATCGAGGACTTCCCCGTGACCGAGCTGCATCGGACCGGGCGCGTGGCGCTCCCTAGACTTGGCGAGGCCGCGCCGAGGTGATCGTGCGCCACGAGAGAGGGATCCGCCCGACATGACCACCCTGTACTACGAGAAGGACGCCCACCCCGAGGTCCTGACGGGCCGGAAGATCGCCGTCCTGGGATACGGCTCGCAGGGCCACGCGCACGCGCTCAACCTGCGCGACAGCGGCTTCGACGTTCGCGTGGGGCTGCGTCCCGAGTCGGCGTCGGTCCACAAGGCCGAGGACGCCGGACTGCGCGTGCTCGGGATCGCCGACGCCGCCGCCGAGGCCGACGTCATCATGGTGCTGCTGCCCGACACCGAGCAGAAGCGGATCTACGACCTGGAGATCGCGCCGCACCTCACCGCGGGCAAGTGCCTGCTCTTCGCGCACGGCTTCAACATCCGCTTCAACCTGATCACCCCGCCGCTCGACGTCGACGTCGCGATGGTGGCGCCCAAGGGGCCCGGTCACCTCGTGCGCCGTACCTACCTCGAGGGCGGGGGAGTGCCCTCGCTCATCGCGGTGCACCAGGACGCCACGGGCCACGCCCACGAGATCGCCCTGGCCTACGCCCACGGGCTGGGCGCGACGCGCGCCGGCGTGCTCGAGACGACCTTCACCGAGGAGACCGAGACCGACCTGTTCGGCGAGCAGGCGGTGCTGTGCGGCGGGGTCACCGCGCTGGTGCGCGCGGGCTACGAGACGCTGGTCGAAGCGGGCTACCAGCCCGAGAGCGCCTACTTCGAGTGCCTGCACGAGCTCAAGCTGATCGTCGACCTGATGTACGAAGAGGGCATCACCGGCATGCGGTTCTCGGTGTCGGACACCGCCGAGTACGGCGACCTGACGAGGGGGCCGCGCATCATCAACGATCAGGTCAAGGTCGAGATGAAGAAGATCCTCGCCGAGATCCAAGACGGCTCCTTCGCCGCCGAGTGGATTCAGGAGAACGAGATCGGCCGCCCGCGCTACCGCGAACTGCGTGAGGCGGGCAAGAAGCACCCAATCGAGGAGATCGGCCAGAAGCTGCGCGGCCTCATGCCCTTCGTTGGCGCGGGTAAACAGAAAGTCACCGACGTGTCCGGCGGCGACACTGACTGACGTTGGCCCACTCGGCTACGAAAGAGACCGGTGGATGCGCGTCCGCTAGAAGATTGCAAGCTTGGACTAAGCGTTTGCGATTTGCGGGTGCTGAAACTCAGACAACGCACAGGTTCTTGTCACCCGTTTGTTGTGTTCGACGCGTAGGTTCGGTGTTAGGGGTAGCAAGGGTAGAGGCTCATGCAGATCAAGGTGCTGGCTTGCGCAGACTGCTTCAGTATCAACACCAGTGGAGTCGTGGGCACTCAACTTGAGTTCGCGAGGATCCGAGAGATCTCTGAGGGATTCCGTCACTGGAGGAGGTATGACTTCTCCCCCCGTGAGTGCTCGTACGTGGATTTCTTGAACGAGAGTGTGTGCGGCATCTGCCATAGGTCTCTGACTAGCGACCGTCGCCAGCGCGACGACGGTAACCCAGTGCGGGAACGGCGTGTGCTGCCCAACGGCGACCGACGTACGCCGTTCAGCCGGGGTTGTCGTGTCTTGATGGCGTCGTTGCGAGCGGCATAGGACGACTCGGCCGGACGACATGACTCTGGCGTCTGCTCTGCTTCGGATCTCCCTGGTCGGAGTCTGAAGAGGCCGTTCGGGGACCGTCTAGAGGTTGCCCACCACGTAGTTGATGCACGCGCACAGCGACGCAATGTCCTCGGAGTCGATGGCGGGGAACATCGCGATGCGCAGTTGGTTGCGACCGAGCTTGCGGTACGGCTCGGTATCCACGACGCCGTTGGCCCGCAGGATCGACGCCACGGTGACGGCGTCGATGTCCTCGACGAAGTCGATCGTGCCCACGACGTGGCTGCGCTGGGAGCGGTTCGTCACGAAGGGCTGCGCGAAGTCCGACGCCTCGGCCCACGAATAGAGAATCTCCGCCGAGGCCCGCGTACGACCGGTCGAGAAACCGAGGCCCCCGTTGTCGTTCATCCACCGGATCTGGGAGGCCAAGAGGTGGATCGTGGCCAGGGCCGGGGTGTTGTAGGTCTGGTTCAGCCGCGAGTTGTCCAACGCGATCTTAAGGTCCAGCGAGGCGGGGGTCCAGCGACCCGACGCCGCGAGCGTCTCGATGCGCTCGATCGCCGCGGGAGAGCAGATCGCGATCCACAGCCCGCCGTCGGACGCGAACGACTTCTGGGGGGCGAAGTAGTAGCAGTCGAAGTCGGCGGGATCCACCCCGAGGCCGCCAGCGCCCGACGTGGCGTCGACGACGACCAGTCCGGACGCACCCGCCGGTCGCGACACCGGCATCATGACGCCAGTGGACGTCTCGTTCTGAGTCAGCGCGTAGACGTCGACGCTGTCGTCGGCGACCGCGAAGGGGTGCGTCCCGGGCTCCGTCGCGATGATCTGGGGCGCCTTCAGGTGCGGCGCGTTGGCAACGCCCGTGGCGAACTTCGACGAGAACTCGCCGAAGGTGAGGTGCTGGCTCTGCTCACAGATCAGGTGGAAGATGGCGGCGTCCCAGAAGCACGTCGTCCCGCCGTTGCCGAGCAGGACCTCGTAGCCCTCCGGCAGGGCGAAGAGTTGGGTCAACCCGTCGCGCACCTCGCCGACCTTGGCGCGCACGGTGGACTGGCGGTGCGAAGTGCCCAAGTAGGTGGGCGCGTCGGCGACCAGCGCGTCGAGCTGGGCGGCGCGGACTTTCGATGGGCCCGAACCGAACCGTCCGTCGCGCGGCAAGAGGTGGGGGGGAATCGTGAGATGGCGGGGGGAACTCATAGACTTACATTCTTACGGGATCGACCGCGGAGCAGGCCATGGGTGCCAGAGTGAGTGACCGACTGAGCGCCCTGGCGCCGAGCGCCACCCTGGCCGTTGACGCGAAGGCCAAGGCGCTGCGCGCCGCCGGCGAGCCGGTGATCGGCTACGGCGCCGGCGAGCCGGACTTCCCGACCCCGCTGCACATCGTCGAGGCCGCGGCCCAGGCGTGCTTCGATCCGGTCAACCACAAGTACACGCCGACCGCCGGACTGCCCCAACTACGCGAGGCGATCGCCGCCAAGTCGCTGCGCGACTCGGGTCTCGCGGTGTCCGCGGACCAGACACTGGTGACCAATGGCGGCAAGCACGCCGTGTACACGGCACTGTGCACCCTGCTGGACCCGGGCGACGAGGTGCTGATCCCCGTCCCGTACTGGACGACCTACCCCGAGGCGGTCTACCTGGCCGGGGGCACCGCGGTGGCGGTGCCCACGAGCGAGGCGAACGGCTTTCGGGTCACGGTCGAGGAGCTCGAGCGAGCACGAACGGCGAAGACCAAGGCTCTGATCTTCGTCTCTCCGAACAACCCGTCGGGCGCCGTGGTCCATCCCGACCAGGTGGTCGAGATCGGCCGCTGGGCCGCCGAGCACGGCGTGTGGGTGGTGGCCGACGAGATCTACGAGCACCTCGTCTACGGAGGCCTTCGTCACGTCTCCCTGCCCGTCGTGGCGCCCGAGGTAGGCGACCGGTGGGTCGTCGTCAACGGAGTGGCCAAGACCTACGCGATGACCGGCTGGCGCATCGGCTGGATGATCGGCGCGCCCGACGTCATGGCGGCCGCCGTGAACTTCCAGAGCCAGACCACGTCGAACATCTCGAACATCTCCCAGCGCGCCGCCGTGGCCGCGCTCACCGGCGACCTCGCCGCGGTGGGCGAGATGCGCGTCGCGTTCGATCGGCGCCGACGCACGATGACCACGATGCTCAACGAGGTCGACGGAGTGACGTGCGCCGAGCCCGAGGGAGCCTTCTACTGCTTTCCCAACGTCAGCGGGCTGCTCGGACGTCCGCTCAAGGGCCGGGTCTCGTCGACGTCGGCCGAGTTGGCCGAGACGCTCCTGGACGTGATCAAGATCGCGGTCGTCCCGGGCGAGGCCTTCGGGGCCCCGGGCTTCTTCCGATTGAGCTACGCCCTGGGCGACGACGACCTGGTCGAGGGTCTCCAGCGACTCGCCGAGCTCGTCGCCGCGGGATGACGCGGCCCGCCCCGCCCGTAGCCTGAAGGGCGAGAGGAAGGGTTGACGTGGCGCGAGTACTGGTGACCGAAGAGATCGCCGAGGCCGGCCTCGCTGAGTTGCGCCACGCCGGCCACGACGTCGACGTGCGTCTCGGCCTCACGCCCGAGGAGCTGCGCGTTGCCGTCAAGGGTGCCCAGGCGCTGATCATCCGCTCCGCGACCAAGGTCGATGCGGCCGTGTTCGACGCCGCCGATGACCTCGTCGTGGTCGGTCGGGCGGGCATCGGGCTGGACAACGTCGACGTTGAGCGGGCCACCGAGCGCGGCGTGATGGTGGTGAACGCCCCCCAGTCGAACATCCTGTCCGCGGCCGAACAGACGATGGCGCTCCTGCTGGCCCAGGCTCGCAACGTGCCCCAGGCCCACGCCGCCTTGAAGGACGGCAAGTGGGAGCGCAGCAAGTGGGAAGGCGTGGAGCTGCACTCCAAGACGTTGGGCGTCATCGGCCTGGGCAAGATCGGCGCCCTGGTCGCCCAGCGGGCCATGGCCTTCGGAATGCACCTAGTGGCGTACGACCCCTATATCTCCGAGGAGCGGGCCCGTCACATGGGCGTCGAGCTGATGGACCTCGAGGACCTGCTGCGCCAGAGCGATTTCATCACGATCCACCTGCCCAAGAACGCCTCGACCACCAATCTGCTCAACGCTGAGACGCTCGCGCTGACCAAGCCCGGCGTGAGGATCATCAACGTCGCGCGCGGCGGCATCGTCAACGAGTCCGACCTCGCCGAGGCGATCCGCAGCGGTCACGTCCAGGGAGCGGCGCTCGACGTCTTCGACAAGGAGCCGACGACCGCCTCACCGCTGTTCGATCTCGCGTCGGTCGTGGTGGTCCCTCACCTGGGGGCCTCCACCGCCGAAGCCCAGGACCGCGCGGGCGTCACGATCGCCGAGCAGGTGGAGCTGGCGTTGGCGGGGGACTTCGTGCCCCTCGCGGTCAACGTCGCCGCGAGCGACGTGTCCAACGTCGTGCGGCCGTTCATGGGCGTCGCCGAGCTGCTCGGGCGCTTCATCGGCGGACTGCTCGACGGCCAGCCCGCCGACCTCGAGGTCGTCTACCAGGGCGAGCTAGCGGGTGCCGGAACCAAGATCCTGACCCTGTGCGCGCTGAAGGGCCTCCTCGTCGCCACCGGCCACGACGGCGTCTCCTTCGTGAATGCCCCCCAGATGGCCCGTGACCACCACCTCACGTGGAACGAGGTGTCCACGGTCGAGTCGCCCGAGTACGTCAACCTCATCACGGTGCGCTCGGACCACCACGCGGTGTCGGGAACGCTGATGACGATCGGCACGCGCTTGGAGACCCGCATCGTCACCGTCGACGGGCACAGCGTCGAGATCCCGCCGGCCGCGTCGATGCTGGTCGTGCGCAACGACGACCGTCCCGGGATGATCGGCCTGGTCGGTAGCGCGCTGGGCGACGCCGACGTGTCCATCGCCTCGATGGCCGTGGGTCCCGATCCGGACACGGGCACGGCGCTGATGGTGCTGTCGACCGAGACGCCGACCCCGATCGAGGTCATCGAGCGGCTCCGGGGCGCCGACGGCATCAAGGACATCCACCTCATCACACTTCGCTGACAACGGGACGCAACCGTGCCGCCGACTCTGAGAATCGTCTTGGAATCGGCCGTCCGATGTGGTCACGACGCGAATTGCGTTGAGGTCGTTCGATAGGATTTGTCACCGGCCGACGGCTGGCGGACAACCTTTCTCGAGAGGGCGCGTTCATGCAATCGGAGGAGTCGGGCAAGCGCCACCTCGTCTGCACGGTCATCACGCCCAACTACCTCAGCCGCTTCCTGATCCTGGGTGAGTCGATCGCCCGTGCCGCCCCGAGCACCGACTTGCGGGTGCTGGTTCTTCAGGACTGTGACGACGTCTCGGGGATCCAGCGGGCCATCGACGAGTACCTGGAGCGCCTGGGCAGTGACGCGGACCACCGTGCCGTCACGGTCGACCAGTGCGAGTGGGGCGACTTCGACGTCGAGGCCGCGGCCCTCTTCTACAACATCCTGGAGTTCGCCACGTCGGTCAAGCCCGCTCTGATGAGCCATTTCCTGGCGCAGGGCTGGGATCGAGTCACCTACCTGGACCCGGACATCGAAGTCTTCAATGACTTCACGTCGCTGCTCGATGACGACAGCGACCTCTCCCTCACGCCGCACTTCTTGGCCGACATCCCGCGTGACGGGCTGCGTCCCTCGACCCACGACGTGCTCATGGCGGGCTTCTTCAACCTCGGCTTCTGCTCGGCGCGGCCCAGCGCGTCGTCGTTCCTCGAGTGGTGGAGCGACCGGCTGCAGTTCGAGTGCCTCAATGACCACCACCGCGGCCACTTCACCGATCAGAAGATCGTCGACATGGCCTCGCTGCGCGCGAGGGTCCAAATCATTGCCGACCCCGGGTGCAACGTCGCGTACTGGAACCTGCACGAGCGCCGGGTCGTGGCGAACGACGGCGCCTGGTCGATCGACGCCGGAGGTCGGATCGGTCCCCTCTACTTCTTCCACTTCAGTGGCTTTCGCCTGGACCACAGCGCGTCGCTGTCGCGCCACTCGAACCGCAAGGTCGTGGGCGTCGCGGTGCCGCGGGCCTTCGCCAAGGAGTACGAGCGGCGCGTCGGACGTGACGGCACGAGCCCCTACCCCTTCACGCTGGGCGGGGCGAGGCTCGACGAGCCGATTCCCGGGGAGTGGAACCGGTGCCTGCGCGAAGACGCCGACGTGCACGTGCGGGCCGGTTACTCGTTGCGCCAGGTCCGCGAGGACATCTACGAGCCGCGCGACCCGGCCGCGCTCGCGTCGTGCCTCTCGTGCGGCGCGGCGCACGAGAACTTCGGCACCCGGGTGCGCACCTTCCTCTTCGGTTGGGCGTGCCACCCGGGGCTCAACGGGGTGCCCAACGGCGTGGGCGCGTTCTGCCGGAGCCCCCGATTCGAATTCGTCCAGTCGGCGCACGAGCAACTGGCCTGGGCCGCCGGCGGGCTGGCCGACCGATTGACGGGCGCGAGGGGCCTCGCCGCCGCCGTGCTGTCGAGCGGTCGCGACGCGGTGCGCTCGGCGGCGGACCTCACGCTGGTGGGGTACTTCTCCTACCCCGCCGGGACCGGCCAGATCGCGCGCGCGACCCTGCGCACCCTCGAGATGTCCGACATCGTGCCGGCCATCGACCGCGTCGACGCGCCCGGCGACGACTACGGGTACCTGTCGTACTTCCTGCGCCGAAACAACCCCGTGGCCTCGTCGAGCTCGTCGGTGCTCGGCGTCGTCAACGCCGATCAGTGGAATCACCACGTGCGCGACCCTCAGCGCGTCAACGCGCTGACTCAGCACGTCGAGGCCGTGTGGGCGTGGGAGCTCGACGAGATTCCTGCCGAACTGTTCGACGTCGCGTCGGCCGGCGGGATCGAGCGCGTCCACGCGCTCTCAACGTGGAGCGCACGCGCCATGGCTCAGGTGCTCCCCGTGCCCGTCCAGCGCTTCGCGCCCTTTGACCTGGTGTCGCTCGACGTGCTGCGCTCGGAGTCCGAGTCGTCGGCACGATCCGGGCCCCGCTACGTCCTGTGCACGCTCGACGCCAAGTCGAGCGTCGCGCGAAAGAACCCCGAAGCCGCGTTGCGACTCTGGCAGCGCGTCGAGTCCGACTTCCCCGACCATTGGCTCGTGCTCAAGAGCACCGACCTGCGCGACCTGGCCTCGGCCGAACTGCTGGACCTGGTGGACGGCTCGGCGCGCACGCGCCTGATCGACGAGCTGCTGAGCGACCGTGACTACATCGACCTGCTGACGCACTGCGATGTCTTCGTCTCGTTGCACCGCTCTGAGGGCATGGGGCTCACACCGATCGAAGCGGGGCTGTGCGGCCTGCCGGTCGTGTACACGAACTACGGGGGCGTCACCGACTTCATGGACGACCGCTTCTTCCCGGTCGGGTACTCCCTGGCTCGAGTGGGTGACAGCTCGCCGGACGACGGACCCTACGACGTCGACGCCCGCTGGGCCGAGCCGGATCTCGACGACGCCGAGCGCCAGCTGCGTCGTGCCCTCGCCACGGCGCTCGACGACGACCCGACGACCGCCCTGCTGGTCGATCAGAAGCAGCTGGCCGAGAACCTCCTCACGGCCCAGGCCGAGGTCGTGGCCACCGCGCGGCGCCTGGTGAGCCTGGCGTCGGTCGAGGTCGCGGCGCGCGATCGCCAGCTCGGGGTCCAGCTCGACCACGCGGTGACCCCGCTCGTCGAGGACCGACCGCCGGCGCCCAACCCCGCGCTCTACGCGATCGTCGCCGCGGTGTGGCGCGTCTACCGGCTCCTGCCGCGCGCGCTGCGCCGCCAGTTCAACCTCACCGTGATCGCGCTGCATCAGAGGAAGCCCCGGTCGTAGGGCGGGTGCGCGAGTCGGGACGCGGCGGCGCCCGGTGCCCGTCGGCGTCCGCGCCGTCAGTCACGTTCGGTAGTGTCGATTCGACATGGCGCGTCGCAATGACATTCGGTTCGCGCAGAGCCGAGCGAGTTGGTGCGCATGAGCAGTGACGTCAATGACGCCGCGGTGATCGCCTCGGGGTTGCCCACGGGTTGGAACGACACGGCCACCACCTACGAGCGCGACGCCACAGTGGCCGAAGTCGTTGCCGCGAGGATCGCCGAGTATCCCGACGCCCTCGCAATCGAGGACGCCACGCGTTCGCTCACCTACCGCGAACTCGACCAGCGGGCCGCGAACGTGTCCCGACGCCTGGCGCCCTTCATCGACGGAGCGGATCAGTGCGTTGGCGTCATGGCGCACCGCTCGATCGACGCGATCGTCGCCTTCCTGGGAGTGCTCCGCGCCGGCGCCGCCTACGTCCCGCTCGACGCCGCGCTGCCCGCCGAGCAGCTGCGCTTCATGGCCGACGACACGTCCGTGCGGGTCGTGCTGGCACCGGCGGACCTCGTGGGCGACGCCGCCGGCGTCACCGGCCGCGCGGTGCTGGGCATCGAGGACGAGGAGCGTCCCGTGGTCGACCCGCCCCAGGGGGCCCCAGCGCCCCCCACGACCGGTCCGACGTCCCTCGTCTACGTGATGTACACCTCGGGCTCGACCGGACGGCCCAAGGGAGTGGCGATCGAGAATCGCGGAATCCTGCGCTACGTGCGCGGCGCGTACGACATGGTCCCCGGACGTGACGGCGCGCTGTTGCACGTCGGCGGCATCGGCTTTGACGCATCCACCTTCGAGATCTGGGGGGCGCTGTGCAACGGTGCCCGGCTGGTCGTGCATCCCGACACCCGTTTCGATCCCGTGGCTATGGGTCGCACCATCGTCGAGCACGGGGTCACGCTCGCCATGCTGTCGGCCGGAGCGTTTCATCTCATGGTCGACGGCGCCCTCGACTCCTTGGCCGGCCTGGACACGGTGATCGCCGTGGGCGACGTCCTGTCGCCGGGACACGCGGCCCGCTGCCGTCGCGCGCACCCCGCGACGCGCCTGTTCAACGCCTACGGACCCACCGAGGCCACCGTGAGCGCGTCGGTCTACGTGGTGGGTGACCTCGAGGCCGGCAGGTCGGTGCCGATCGGACGGCCCCTCGCCAACACCACGCTCTACGTCCTCGATGACGCCGGTCGTCCGGTCCCCGCCCTCGACGAGGGCGAGCTCTACATCGGGGGCGACGGCGTGGCGAGAGGGTACTGGGGGCGCGCTGACCTGACCGCCGAGCGTTTCGTGCCCGACCCGTTCTCGCGGGTGCCCGGCGCCCGCCTGTACCGCACGGGCGACGTCGTGCGGCTGCTCGATACCGGCGACCTCGAGTTCCACGGCCGCCGCGACGACCAGGTGAAGATCCAGGGCTACCGGGTCGAGCCCGGCGAGGTCGCCGCCGCGCTGAGTGGGCACCGCGCGGTGACCTCGGCGGCCGTCGAGTCTCGCGAGGGCGCGTCGGGGAACCGCCAGCTGGTCGCCGTCGTGACCGCGACCTACGACGTCGACCCGGAGCGGCTGCGGCGCTACCTGCGTCGCCGACTGCCCGAGTTCATGGTGCCCTCGCAGATCGTGGTCGTGGACACCTTGCCGCACACGCCCATCGGAAAGGTCGACCGCGGCGCGCTGCGCGGCCTCGCGGGGAGCCGGTTGGGCCGGGCGCCCGTGACGGCCACTGAAGCTACAGTCGCGCGGCTCTGGGGCGACGTCCTCGGCGTCGGCGAGGTCGCGATCGACGACGACTTCTTCGCGTTGGGCGGCGACTCCCTGGTGGCGCTGCACCTCCTGGCCCGACTTCACGACGACCTCGGAGTGGAACTGCCCCTGGGCGCCGTGTTCGACGATCGCACCGTCGAGGCCCTGGCCCGTCGCGTCGACGCCCTGACGCTCTCGCGCACCGACGACGCCGACGAGACGCCGTGGCCGGCGCTGGTGGCCGATCCACACCGCACCGACACCCCGGCGTCACCGGCCCAGGCCCAGGCCTGCTTCCTCAGCGAGCTGGCCGAGGACGCGTTGCCCTACCAGTCGAGCGCGGTCTACGACCTACGCGGCCACCTCGACGTGGCCGCGTTGCAACGTTCGCTCCAGAGCGTCGTTGACCGCCACGACGTGCTGCGAGCCACCTTCCCCAAGGTCCGCGGGGTTCGGATGATGCGCGTCCACGCGACCGACGAGGTGCGCCTCGAGGTGGCCGACCTGCGAGGGGAGCAGGATCCTGGGGCGGCGCTGACCGCCCTGCGCGCCGACTCTCTCGCCCGGCGCGTGAACCTCGCGGAACTGCCCCTCGTACGTTGGACACTCGCGCGCCTGGCCGACGACCACGTCGCCCTGATCCAGGTCGAGCACCACGTCGTGCACGACGGCTGGTCGTTCGCCACCATGGTCACCGAGATCCTCGCGGCGTATCGCGACTTCGCGGCCGGCCGTGACCACGTCGCCGCGCCCCTGACGCACCAGTACGGCGACTTCGCGGTGTGGCAGAACTCCCTGGCCGACACGGACCTCGGGCGCCGCCAGATCGAGTTCTGGCGTTCGACGCTGGCCGACGCGCCCGAGGCGCCGGTCATCGCCACCGATCGACCGACGCCCGCCGTGCGCAGTTACCGCGGCTCGTCGCTGCGCCGCGAGCTGCCCGCGGAGACGGTCGACCGCCTCCACCACTGCGCGACGCGACACGGCGTGACCCCGTACATGGTCATGCTGAGCGCGTACGCGCTCACGCTGTCACGCCTGGCCGGCGTCGATGACGTCGTCATCGGGTCCGGGCTCGCCAACCGACGGCTCGCCGGCACCGAGGCGTTGCTCGGCATGTTCGTCAACTCGGTGGTCGTGCGCGTCGACCTGTCGGGCGACCCGAGCGTCGAGGAGCTGCTGGCGCGGGTGCGCGCCGCGAGTCTGGGCGCGTTCGCCAACCAGGAGCTGCCCTTCGAGGAGGTCGTGCGCCAGCTCGATCCGGTGCGCCGGCCCGGGCACAACCCGTTCTTCGAGCACCTCTTCTCCTTCCACGACTCGCCCGCCGCCGAGGTGCTGGTCGACGGCCTGGACGTGGACGTGCTCGACACCGTGAGTAACGGATCGGCCAAGGCCGATCTCAACGTGGTCGTGATTAACCCCCGGGGGCGCGGGGCGCGGCCCGACCGGCCCGACGGACACGAGCTGACGGTCGTCTGGGAGTACTCCACCGACATCTTCGACGCGGCGACGAGTGAAGAGCTCCTCTCGACGTACCTGCACGTGCTCGACCAGCTCATCGTCTCACCCGGCTCGCCGGTCTCGGCGATCGAGCTCGCGACGCCGTCGCAGCGCCGGGCACTGATCGAGGTGAGCGACTCGGACTACGAGCGCGACGCGTCGATCGCCGCGGTCTTCGCCGAGCGGCTGGCCGAGAACCCCGGCGCCGTCGCCGTGGTGGCCGGCGATGCGTCGCTGACCTACGACCAGCTGGACCAGGCGTCGACGCGCCTCGCGCGCCAACTGGTCTTCCTCGGCGTGGGCCGGGGGAGTCGGGTCGGGGTCAGCGACGACCGGACCCCCGCGATGGTCGTGGCCCTGCTGGGCGTGCTCAAGGCGGGCGGGTGCTACGTCGGCCTGGACCGGTCGTGGCCGGACGCGCGTCTCGAGCGCGTCCTGGCCGGCGCGGACGTTCGGCTGGTCTGTGAGGCCGGTGGCGCTGCGCTGCACCTGCCGAGCCGCGTCGTGACCGTGCTCACGGTCACGGTCGACGGCCGCGGTCGGGTCGGGCGCGAACCGTTCACCCGGCCGACGTCGCGTCCGGCGACGACCCCGACGGCGACCGACCTGGCCTACGTCTCGTTCACCTCCGGCTCGACCGGCGAGCCCAAGGGGGTCGAAGTCCTTCACCGCGGCGTGGTCCGGCTGGTTCGCCGCACCGACTACGTCGAGATCACGCCCGCCGACGTCGTACTCGCCGGCGCACCGCTCGCCTTCGACGCCTCGACCTTCGAGATCTGGGGGCCGCTGCTCAACGGAGCCCGCCTGGTGCTGGCGCCGGCCGGTCCCCTTTCGACCGCCGAAGTCGCCCAGGTCCTGACGACCCACGGCGTCACCACCGCGTTCTTCACTGCGGCGATCTTCCACCGACTCGTCGACCGGGAGATCGAGGCTCTCGCGCGCCTGCGACAGGTGCTGGCCGGAGGGGACGTCCTGTCGCCCGCGCACGTCGCGCGGCTGCTCGCGGCCCTGGGACCCACGTCGGTGCTCGTCAACGGGTACGGCCCCACCGAGGCCACGACCTTCTCGTGCTGTCAGGTCCTGCGACACGGTGACGCGATCGGTGACACCGTGCCGATCGGACGGGCCATCGCCCACTCGTCGGCGGTGATCGTCGACGCCGCCCAACGCCTCGTGCCCGACGGGGTCGCTGGCGAACTGTGGATCGGGGGCGACGGACTCGCCCGTGGTTACGTCGGGCGCCCCGATCTGACCGCGGACAGGTTCGTGGCCAATCCCTTCGGCGGACGGCTGGGCGAGCGCCTCTACCGAACCGGCGACCGCGTGCGCCGCCGCCGAGACGGCGCGCTGGAGTTCCTCGGCCGGGTCGATCGCCAGGTGAAGATCCGGGGCTTCCGCGTCGAGCCCACGGAGATCGAGGCCGTCCTGGCGACCCACCCCAAGGTCGTCGAGTCCTACGTCGCGGCGGTCGACGCCGGCCGCGACGACAAGCGCCTGGTGGCCTACGTCGTGGCCAGCGGCGCCGACCCGGCGCACCTCGTCGAACACGACCTGGCGCCCTTTCTGGATTCGCGGCTGCCCGCGTACATGGTGCCGTCGTCCTACGTGGCGCTGGGCGAACTACCCCTGCGGTCGAGCGGGAAGGTGGACGTGGCGCGCCTGCCCGAGCCAGCGTCGACCTGGTTCCGCGACGATCCGTCGCGACCCGAGATGGACGTGGCCACAATCATCGCGCGTCCGGTGGTCGGGGCGACACCGCTGGAGAACACGCTGGTCGCGCTGTGGCAGGAGGTGCTGGGCGTGCGCGACGTGGGGCTCCACGATGACTTCTTCGACCTCGGGGGGCACTCGCTGCTCGCGGTCGAGTTGTTCGCCGCCATCGAGCGCACGACCGGGGCGCGGCTGCGGCTGGCGACGATCTTCGAGGCGCCGACCGTGGCGGGTTTGGCTGGCGTGCTGCGCACCGACGGGTGGGATGTGGCGATCGGGTCCCTGGTCGCCCTCACCGCGACCGGCTCGCGCCCGGCGTTCTTTGCGGTGACGGCCGGCGACGGCAACGTCGTGGGATTCGGGCCCCTGGCCCGGCGCCTCGGGCCCGAGCAGCCCTTCTACGTCCTCCAGCCCTTCGGCTTGGACAGCGCCGCCCCGCTTCATCGCAGCGTCGAGGCCATGGCGCGCCACTACCTGCGCGAGATCCGCCGGGTCCAGCCGCGGGGTCCCTATGTGCTGGGCGGGCGTTGCTTCGGCTCCCTCGTCGCCTACGAGGTGGCGCGTCGGCTGGAGTCGGCGGGCGAGACGGTCGCCCTGGTGGCGTCGATCGACTCGGGCGGACCGCTCTGGCGCACCCGTCGCCTCGCCAACGGCGTTCCCTACGACCCGGTCATGAACGACGCACGGGTGCGCGTGACCGATCAGGACGAGGGCGCCGACCCCTTCGCCGACCGCGGCGCCGCCGATCGCTTCGTCGAGTGGCTTCGAGCGCCCGCGGACGGGGACGTGGGCGTGAGCCGCTACGTCGCGACAGTCCTCGCGACCCGGCCCGACGTTCAACGGACCTTCACCGACGTCGACGGAGCGGTCGACGCAGCGGGCTTGATCCGGTGGGCCTGGACCAGTGGACGTCGCGAGCACGGCATGCAGGACTCGATGCTGCCCCCTCGGCCGGCGGGGGTGGCCCGGCGCCCCGGGCGTCTCGCCCACACGACCTCGCGGTGGCGGCGCGCGAAGGACCGAGTCCTCGACTGGGTGAATTTCGCGACCCGGGGCCGGGTGCAGCGCCTCGCGCGCCGGCGAGGCGACGAGGTGCTGCGCGTCGCCATCGAGAACGCCGCTCGGTACCGCGCCGGGCCGCTGCACGCCCCGGTAGTCCTGTTGCACGCGTCGGGCGAGCACTTCGCCCACCAGCGCCAGGAGTTCGCCAAGTGGTACGGGCTCGAGGTGGACCGGGTCGAACACCGCGAGGTGGAGGCGACCCACCACGGGATGCTGCGCGAGCCTGACGTCGCCGCGTTGGCCAAGGTCCTCGAGCGGTGCATCGACGACGCGCTGCGCGCGCGGCCGCGCCCCGCGGGCCAGTGAGGTCTGCGTCCGTGGCCGGTGAGCGAAGCGGGGAGGTCAGCCTCTGGCTGGTCGACCTCGACGCGGCGGGCGAGGGGGACGACCGGCGGATCCTCGACGAGCTCACGTCCGAGGAGCGCGAGCGCGCCGTTCGGCTGCGATCGCCGCTCGGGGCGCGGCGCTGGAAACGCGCGCGCGGCGCCCTGCGCGAGATCCTGGCCCGGTCGTCGGGCGTTGACGCCGCCGACGTGGAGATCGTCGTGGGCGAGAGGGGCAAGCCCGCGCTGGCGCCAAGCTCGCCGATCCGCTTCAACCTGGCGCACTCCGCGGGACTGGCCCTCGTCGCCCTCTCCCCAACGCGCGAGATCGGCGTCGACGTCGAACGGGTCCGCGACGGACTTCACGAGGCGGCGATCGCGCGACGGATGCTCGGGGAGGACGCCGTGGCCCGACTCGCGGCGCTCGACCCCGACGAGCGAACCGGCGAGTTCTTCCGTCTGTGGGTGCGCCACGAGGCGGCCGTCAAGTGCCGGGGCACCGGCCTCGCCGACGCGGTCGGGCGCGACGTGGACGAGGGCCTCGCCATCGGCGACGTGGAGGTCGCCGATGGATACGCCGCGGCCTGGGCGATCGACGGTCCCTTGCCGGACCGTCCGGTCCGGCCGATCCCCTTCGCCTGGTCGGGCGGGGACGGACCGGCGCGCGCGGGCTAGACCGGGCTGATCTGGTTGACCCGCTCCATGACCTCGTCGGTGAGGAGGGGCACGACGTCCAGCGCCCCCATGTTCTCGCGGACCTGCGCGGCGCCCGACGCGCCGGTGATCACGCTCGACACGTGAGGATTCTTCACGCACCAGGCCAATGAGAACTGGGCCAGGCTGACGCCCAGCTCGTCCGCGATCGCCTTCAACTCGGCCACTCTCTGGTTGCGCGTGGCGTTCGTGAGGGCCTCGCGCAGTTCACCGCCTTCGGGGATGTCGGCGCGCGATCCGGCGGGCACGCCGCCGAGGTACTTGCCGGTCAACTGGCCCATGGCCAGAGGTGACCAGATCGTCGTGCCCAGCCCGATGTCCTCGTAGAGGCGCGCGTACTCGCGCTCCACGCGCCGCCGGTGCAGGATGCTGTACTCGGGCTGCTCCATGACGGGCTTGTGGAGGTGGTGGCGCTCGGCGATGTCGTAGGCGGCGCGGATCTCGTCGGCGGTCCACTCCGAGGTGCCCCAGTAGAGCGCCTGGCCGCGGCTGACCATGTCGCTCATCGCCCAGACGGTCTCCTCAATCGGCGTCTCGGGGTCGGCGCGGTGGCAGTACACGAGGTCCACGAAGTCGAGCCCGAGGCGTTCCAGGGACCCCTCGATGCCCTGGGACAGGAACTTGCGGTTCAACGTGAAGCGCATGTTGACCTGATTGTGGATGCCCCAGAAGAGCTTGGTCGACACGATGTACTCGTAACGCTTCCATCCGAGCTCGCGGAACGCCCCGCCCATCACCCGCTCGGACTCGCCGCCGGCGTAGGCCTCGGCGTTGTCGAAGAAGTTCACGCCTGCGTCCTTGGCCGCGCCCATGCACTCGGCGGCCTGGGCGGAGCTCTCGATCTGGGACTTGGTGCCGAAGGTGATCCAGCTGCCGAGCGACAGGACGCTGACCTTCAGGCCCGCGCGACCCAGCCGGCGATACTCCATCTTTGCCATGACCTCTCCTTTGTCGCGGTGGCGCCTTAGGCGTCGGGGTTGCGGGGCACCTCGGGCCACTCGTCGAAGGACACCGGCGCGGAGTCCGGCGAGCGGCGCACCAGCATGACCACGCCGGCGATCGCCGCGGCCACCGTGACGAGGACCGCGAGCTTCACGAGTGTCTTGATCAGACCCACGGCATCCGAGGCTAGCGGGGTGTCACCTGGACGCCGACCGGACGCGCCGGTAGCATGGTGGGGTGACGACAGCACGCAACGCCGAGCTACTGCTGACGTAGGGCGGGCTCTGGCTCGACCCACGCCCCCGCGACCGCGGGGGTTTTTTGTTTCTCGGGTTCACATCGAAGGGAAGGACGTGGTCGTGGCAGAGAGGTACCCCCAGCAGCCCAGCCCCATGGCGTTCGACAAGTATCGGGCCACGGTGCCCGTCGACCTCACCGACCGCACCTGGCCCGACCGGCGCCTGAGCCGCGCGCCGCGCTGGTGCAGCGTCGACCTGCGGGACGGCAACCAGGCGCTGATCGACCCCATGGACCCGGAGCGCAAGTACGCGATGTTCGTCCAACTGGTGGAGATGGGCTTCAAGGAGATCGAGGTGGGATTCCCATCGGCCTCCCAGCCGGACTTCGACTTCGTGCGCCGGCTCATCGAACACGACCTGGTGCCCGCCGACGTGACGATCCAGGTGCTCACCCAGTGCCGCGACGACCTGATCCGGCGCACGTACGAGTCGCTTCACGGGGCGCGCCGCGCCATCGTGCACTTCTACAACTCGACCTCGACCCTCCAGCGCCGGGTCGTCTTCGGCCTGGACCGCGACGGCATCACCGCCATCGCCGTCGAGGCCGCCGCGCTGTGCCGCTCCCTGGAGGCGAGCTCCCCGTCGACCGAGTTCCTCTACGAGTACTCGCCCGAGAGCTTCACCGGCACCGAGCTCGACTACGCGGTCCAGATCTGCAACGCGGTGATCGGGGTGATCGACCCCACGCCCGAGCGGCCACTCATCGTGAACCTGCCCTCGACGGTCGAGATGTACTCGGCGAACCTCTACGCCGACGCGGTCGAGTGGTTCTCGCGCCACGTCGAGCGCCGCGACGCCGTCGTCCTGTCCCTGCACCCCCACAACGACCGGGGCACCGCCGTCGCGGCGGCCGAACTCGGCGTGCTGGCCGGGGCCGACCGAGTGGAAGGAACGCTCTTCGGCAACGGCGAGCGCACCGGCAACGTCGACCTCGTGACCGTGGCGCTCAACCTCTTCAGCCAGGGGGTCGACCCCGAGCTCGACGTGCGCGACATCGACAAGGTCCGCCACGTCGCCGAGTACGCGAACCGCCTGCTCGTCCACCCGCGCCACCCCTACGTCGGCGAGCTCGTCTACACCGCCTTCTCGGGCTCGCACCAGGACGCGATCAAGAAGGGCATGACCGACATCGGCGAGGAGTACGACGTCTGGCAGGTCCCGTATCTGCCGATCGACCCCAAGCACACCGGACGCACGTACGAGGCGATCATCCGCGTGAACTCCCAATCCGGCAAGGGCGGCGTGGCCTACGTCCTTCACCAGGAGCACGGCTTGGACCTACCGCGCTCGATGCAGGTCGAGTTCTCCCGCCGGGTCCAGGAGCTCACCGAGGCCTCGGGCACCGAGATCTCTCCCGCCGAGATCTGGGAGGTGTTCACAACGACCTATCAACCCCAGAACCCGACCATCCAACTGCTCTCGAGCGAGGTGGCCGCCGATCAGCACCTGACGCGCATCGTCGCACAACTCGTGGTCGACGCCGAGCACGTCACGGTCACGGGTGAGGGCAACGGACCGATCGACGCGCTGATGGCGGGGCTGCGCACCGACCTCGGCGTCGCGTTCACCGTGCGCGACTACCACGAGCACGCCCTGACCGCGGGCTCGGCCGCGTCGGCGGTCGCCTACGTGGAGGCGCAAGGCAGCGACGGCGCGACCTGGTGGGGTGTCGGCATGAGCTCGTCGATCCTCGACGCGTCGCTCGAGGCCGTGATTTCGGCGGCCAATCGCCGTCGTTAACTTTCTTCACCCGTAAACTGGCGTGATGTCCTTCCTCCCCATCGGCGCCTCCGTGGGGTGGTTGGCCGTCCTCACCGGGGTCGTGGGCACCTACGTGCAGCGCCGTCGCGTGACCACCAATGGCGCCGCGGGCGTCTCGCTGGCCACCTGGACCCTGTTCGCGTTCATGGGGTGCTTCTGGATCACCTACGGCGTCGTCGCGCACTCCGCGCAGGTGGTGGCGGGCAGCGTGTTGTGCCTGCCGATCCAGCTGTCCATCGTGGTCCGCCTGCGCCCCGGGGTGCGATGGGGCGTCGTCGCGCGCGCGTTCGCGCTCTTCTTCGCGTGCTGCGTGGTGCCGACGGCCATGCTCGGCTGGTCCGGCGGCGTCTACGGCACGGGCGTCGCGATGACCATCAACCGCCTGCCCCAGCTGATCGAGCTTGTGCGCAACGCCGACGCCGGCGGCGTCGCGGCGGGCACGTGGTACCTGGCGGTGTTCGGGTCGATGTGCTGGGTGCTGTACTACGCCGGCGCGCACCTGTGGGCGCCGCTCATCGCGACGGCCGTCGCCGGGGTCGCCAGCCTGGCCATCGCGCTGCTGGCGACGTGGCGCCACGCGCGCCCGGTGCCGCAGTGGACCCTCGACGAGGTCTACGCCGTCTAGAGACCGAGCGCAGGGCCGTGGACCCAGCGGTCGTCGTCCGCGCCGAAAGGAGCCGCCGTGGCCGATGTTCCTCGACATGACGAGTCGGCGCTGCGCGACGACGCGTTCGCGGTCGCCGAGGCGTGGCGTCGAGAGCTGGACCTCGAGGCGCTGGTGGGCGCGCAGCTGGCCGACCTGGTGGACTGCGACGGCGGGATCGACGTCGTGGCGGTGGGCAAGGCGGCGCCCGAAATGGCGCGCGCCGCCTCGGCCGCGTTGGCGTCGTCCGTGCGACGTCGCTTCATTGCCTCCCACGGGCCGACGAGCCCCGGAACCGGCGACGTCGTCGTGGTCGGAGAGCACCCGGTCCCCGGGGCGGGCAGCGCCGAGGCCGGACGACAGCTGCTGGAGTTCTTGGACGGGTCGGACGCCGGCCTGACCCTCTTCCTCGTCTCGGGAGGAGCCTCCAGCATCTGCGTGGCGCCCGTGGCCCCCTTAGGGCTGTCCGACCTGGAGACCCTGTGGCGCCGCGCGCTGGCGCTGGGCTGGGACGTCACCCGGCTCAATCGCGCGAGGGCCGCCACGTCGGCGCTGGGCGGCGGCGCGGTCCTGCGTCGGGTTCGCACCGCGCGCACTCGGTCGCTGGTGATGGTCGACAACGTGGTGGACGGCGCGCCGTGGGTGGCGTCAGCCCTGACGTACGACTACCGGCCGTCGCGGCGGGTGCGCCGACGACTGGTGGCCGATCTCGACCCGTTGGACGCGAACGTGCGGGCACGGCTCGCGGCGGCCCTGAGCGCGCGCGTGGCGCTGACCGGCGAGCCGGTGAGAACCGCGTACGAGAATCGGGTCGTCGTCGACCCGTTCGCGGCGCTGTCGGCCGTGCTGTCCGAAGCCCGGCGTCGCGGTCACGCGACGGTGTCGCTCGGCGCGGTCACCGGCGAGGTGGGCGAGGTCGTCGAGCACTGGGCCGGCGAGCTGCGCGGCGCGCCCGACGGGCCGGTGTGCGTCGCCGGCGTGGGCGAGGTGACGATTCGCGTCACCGGCGCCGGGCTCGGCGGGCGCTGCCAGGAGTTCGCGTTGCGCGTGAGCGAGGTCCTCGCGAGCCTCGGTCGGCCCGGGGTGTGCGTGGCGCTGGCGACCGATGGCCGCGACTACCTCGAGGGCGTCGGCGGCGCGTGGGTCGACGAGTCCACGGCGCGTCGGGTCGCGCCGCGCGGCGCGGACGTGCGCACGGTGGTGGCGCGCCACGACGCGCATCGCGCGCTCGCGTCGCTGGGCCAGCTGGTCGTCGGCTCGCACACCGGGTGGAATCTCTGCGACGTCTACGTGGTGGTGCTGGGTCCCGCGCAGGGCCCGCGGGCCGACATTCCCGCCTAGGTGCGCAGGACCACGTTGAGCGGCTCCTCGCCGGCGCGCAGGCGAGCGATCTGCGCATTGACCAAGCGCGCCATCCGCGGACGCATGGCCGAGGTCGCGCCGCCCACGTGCGGGGTGATGAGCACATTGGGCATCGTCCACAGCGCGTGACCGGCCGGCAGCGGCTCGGGGTCGGTCACGTCCAGCGCCAGTCGGATCCGTCCCCGGCGGGCGTGGGTCACGAGCGCGTCGGTGTCGGCCACGGCGCCGCGCGCGACGTTCACGAGCAGCGCCCCGTCGGCCATGCGGGCGAGGAATGAGTCGTTGACCATGTGGCGCGTCGAGTCGTCCAGCGGCACGCTGATCACCACGACGTCGCTCTCGCCCAGCAGTGCCGGCAGCGCCCCGCGGTCGTGGACCTCGCCGTGCTCGTCGACGCTCGCGCGGCGCGCGACGCGCAGCACGCGGGTCTCGAAGGGGCGCAGGCGCTCCTCGATCGCGCGCCCGACGCCGCCGTAGCCCACGAGCAGCACCGTGCGGTCGGCCAGGCTGGGCCGTGGGCCGTACGCCCACCGGCCCGCCGCGGCGGCGCGCACGAAGTCGGGCAGGCCCCGCTGGGAGGCGAGGATCAGCGCGAGGGCGAGCTCGCTGGTGGACGCCTCGTGCACCGAGACGGCGTTGGCGAACACCACACCGGACGGCAAGACCGCGGCGACGCCGTCGTACCCGAGGGACTGGCTCTGGACGAGGCGCGTGCGAACGTCGGCCAAGCGTCCCAGCGCGGCGAGGGCGTTCTGGTACGGCGGGACCACGAGGTCGATGTGCGAGCGTGGCGCGACGCGCGCCATGTCCCACACCAGGAGGTCGACCCCGACGGCCGCGACGCCGACGGCGTCGCGCAGGGCCGCGTCCGGCACGCTGACGACGATGTCGGTCACGAGCCGGAGCCTATCCAGCGGCGCGCGCGGCGACTCGGGGCGTCAGCGGCGCGCCCACGCGCGCTCGCGCTTGAACAGCCGCGGCAGGTCCTCGCGCCGCGTGCGGTAGAGGTCCGCGGCGCCGGGCTGCGGCTCGAAGCGTTCGCCGGGGGTGTGCCGCGTCGCCACCTCGTCGAGGCTCAGGCGGCCCCGGGCGACCTCGGCCATCAGGGCCGCGCCGCGCAGCTGGGCCAACATCGGCTGGGGCACCTGCTCGACCGTTCGGTCGAGGGTGTCGGCGAAGACTTGGCACCACAGCCGCGACTCGGCCCCGCCGCCGACGAGGCGCAGCGGCTCGAGCCGGCGCCCGGTGAAGCGCTCGACGTAGCGGAGCAGCCACGCGCTGTTCGCGGCGACGCCCTCGAGGACGGCCCGGGCGAGATCGGCGGGCGAGGAGGTGACCGCGAGCGAGGTGAACGCGGCGCGCACGCGCTTGTCGCTGGCCGGCGAGCGCTCCCCGGCCAGCCACGGCGCGAAGGTGACGCCGCGCGCGCCGGGCGGTGACGTCGCGGCCAGCGACGTGAGCTCGTCGTAGGACGGCGCGGGTCCGACACCGGCCAGGACCGAGCGCAGCCACTCCAGGGCCTTGGCCCCGGTCTCCTGGTTGTTGATCACGAGGTACGAGTCATTGGTGAGGCCGGGCGCCGTGGCGACCGAGTGGAGCGGATCGGTCTTCTTGCGGGCGACCGGGCAGCTGATCCACGACGTGGTCGACAGCGCGACGTGCGTCTCGTAGGGGCGCGTCGCGCCCGCCCCCAGGGCCGCCGCGTGGATGTCGGGCATTCCGGCGACGACCACGGCGGCGGCGGTGAGCCCCAACTCCGAGGCCGCCGACGCGCTCAGGGTGCCCACCACCGTGCCGAAGGCCACGAGGGGTGGCAGGCGCGCGAGGTCGACGCCCACCGCGTCGGCGAGCTGGCTGTCGTAGGCGTAGCGATCGAGGTGGCGGTTGTCGGTCAGCCAGGCGGCGAGGCGCGAGGCGTGGGTGGCCGACGCGACGCCGGTCAGGCGCATGGTGAGGAAGTCGACCGGCTCCATGAACCACCGGGTGCGCGCCACGAGCTCCGGCTCTTCGTGGACGAGATGGAGGATCTGGCCGATCGGGTCCGCTCCCTCGATCGAGGGCGCGCCGCCAGTGCGGCGCACGAAGCGCGCGACGGCGCGCGCGTTGTAGCCGAGCGCCGCCCCGCCGATGGCCCGGCGCACGAGGGGCCCGCCGCGAGTGTCGAGCCAGGTGAGGCACGGGCCGGTGGGCCGACCGCTCGCGTCGACCGGCACCGTCGAGGCGTACTGGCCGGTCACCGCGACGGCGCCGACCCGCCCGGGCGCGATGGCGCCTCGCTCGAGCAGCCGTCGGGTCGACGCCGCGATGAGCGACCACCACTGCTCGGCGTCCTGGGTCGCCGCACCGTCGTCGCCGAAGCGGGTCTCGACCTGGTGGTGCTCGTGGTCGAGCACCACTCCCGACGGGTCGACGAGCCCGACCTTGGGCCCGCCGGTTCCCAGGTCGACGCTGAGGACCAGTTCGTCGCTCACGCGACCGGTACGGCTGACTGCTGGTCCATCATGTCGGCCATCACCGCGCGGATGAAGTCGTCGGCTTCAGCCGAGTGGCCGCCCGCTACGCCCCCGTAGATCGCGCCCGAGTGGGCCGCCTCGTCGCGGTGGTCGTGCGCGTAGGCCACGGCGTCGGCGAGGTCGACGGCCCACCGCTCGGCGACACCCGCCTGGGTCTGGGGTCGCGTCACGGCCATGTGCAGCGCGTTGGGGTACTGCTGGCCGTTGAGGCGCCAGCCGCGGGTGCGCAGGAAGTCGTTCACGTGGTACACGTCGAACTCGTCGGAGGTGAAGGAGAACAGGAACGTCGGCGCGCCGAGGATCCGCAGCTCGTCGTAGGCCCGCACGGCCTCTTGCATCCGCGCCGACGTGGCGAAGATGTCCGCGGCGTAGCGCCGATACCCGGCGCGCCCCAGGCTCACCATGGCCGCCCACGTGGCGGCGAGCAGGCCGCCCGAGCGCGACCCGTCGATGCCCGGGGAGCAGTACTTGCCACCCGTCCAGCCCGTCTGGAAGAAGTACTGGGAGTTGCGCAGCGCGCGATCGGCGAAGCACAGCACGCTCGTGCCCTTCAGCGCGTAGCCGTACTTGTGGGTGTCGGCCGAGATCGAGGTGACGCCCGGCACGGTGAAGTCGAAGGGCTCGATCGGGTAGCCCAGCTCGCGACCGAAGGGCAGGATGAATCCGCCGAGGCAGCCATCGACGTGCAACCCGACGCCGCGCTCGAGGGCCAGCTCACCCAGCGCGCCGATGGGGTCGACCGTCCCGTAGCCGTAGTTGCTGGCCGAGCCCACCAGGGCGACGGTGTCCTCGTCGATGTGCTCACCGACCCAGTCGAGGTCGACCAGCGTCGTGGCCGGGTCCACCGGGGCCACGCGGTCCTCGACGTCGAAGAGGTGGTCGGCCTTCGCGAAGGCCGGGTGCGACGTCTCGGGCCGGATGATGTTGGGCCGTCGCGTGCGTTCGCGGTTCGCCTCGCGGTAGGCGAGCACGGCGTGGGCGATCGAACCCGAACCGCCCGAGGTGACCAGACCCACCGGCGCGGTGTCGCGCCGGGCACCCGCGTTCAGCAGGTCGAGCGTCATCGCCACCACCTCGGCCTCGAACTTGGTCGCGCTCGGGCACATGTCGCGCTGGAGGGTGTTGACGTGGCTGAAGTGGGCGAACGCCGCGTTGAGGAAGCGGTAGTGGTCGTGGTCGCCGCAGTACATGGTGCCCGAGCACTGGCCGCCCTCCCAGACGCGGTCCTCGCGCGTCGCCATCTCTTGCATCATCGCCAGGATCGCGTCGCGATCGGTGCCCTCCTCGGGCAGCGTTCGGTGGACCTCGAACTCGTCGGCGTACGGGAATCCGCTCACGGTGCCTCCTGGGTAGCAACTACGCAGAGCGTAGACAAGCTGCGACGGCGCCCCGAACGGCTCGATCGCTCAGAACGAGGCCGTGTCGGTGGCGCCCGGCCGCCAGGCCCATCCCGGGATGTCGGCGGCCTCCGCGACCACCCGATTCGCGATCGCGCCCACGCCCTCGACGCTGACCTCGATGAGGTCGCCGGGCGCGAGCCATACCGGGGGGGTGCGGGCGAAGCCCACGCCGCCCGGCGTGCCGGTCGCGATGACGTCGCCGGGTTGCCACGTGGTGAACGACGAGAGGAACTCGACGGCCCGGTCCACGCTGACGATCATGTCCGACGTGCGCGCGGACTGCATCACCCGGCCGTTGAGGGTTGTGGTGATGGCGAGGTCGCCAACGTCCACCTCGTCGGTCGTCACCACCTCGGGGCCGATGGGCATCGAGCCGTCGAAGTTCTTGCCGGCCGTCCACTGAGTCGACGCCCCCTGCCAATCGCGCGCCGTCGCGTCCTTCATCGCGCAGTAGCCGAAGATGGTGTCCACCGCGTCCGCCGCCCGCCCATCCCGACGACGACGGCGAGTTCGCCCTCGTAGTCGAATCGCTCCGACAGGGCTGGTTTGATCAGGTCGTCGAAGGGCCCCAGCACACTGCCCGCGCCGCGCACGAAGATCTCCGGCCACTGGGGCATCGATCGCCCACCCGCGGACGCGTGCTCGGCGTAGTTGACGCCGAGACACAAGATGCGCAACGGTCGCGGTGTCGCGGGAGCGAACTCGTGCGCGGCGACCTCGCGCCCGGCGAGCTCGGCCGCGGATCGGGCGGCGTCGAGCGCGTGCGAACCGCCCGCGATGACGCCGGCCAGGCTCGCCAGTCGTTCGTCACCCGATGCCGCGGCCAGATCGACGTACCCCCGTTCGCCCCGAACGTGGACTCTCAGCCCGTCGTGCGTCCTAATCGTCGCGAAGCGCACGGCGTCCCTCGAGTCGTGGGTCGCGGCCGCGTGAGCGACCGGGACAGCTGATCTACGTCGATGATCGGACCTCGAGTCGACGACGTCACCCGTCGCCGACGCCCGACATGGACCGGTCGAGCTTGTCGAAGGCGCCGCGAATCGATTCGAGTTCAGCGTTGGCGGCGAGGTGCAGGCTCACCAGGACGCGGGCCTTGCGTGCGTCGAGTGAACCGGCGGCAATGAGCCCGCGCGCCAACAGGTCGCTCTCGGATCCCGGGAACCCGTAGGTCGAGCGCAGGATCTCACCGTCGCCCGTTCGCGACGCCAGCACGACCGGCATTCGAGTCGCCAGGTCCGCCAGGACCGCGACGTGGCTCTGGGGGACGTGGCCGGCTCCGAAGGCCGCGACGACGACGCCCTCGTAGCCGAGGTCCGCGACCGCGTGCAGGAGTCGCGGGTCGTCGCCGATCGCGCACTCGACCAGGGCGACCGGGGGGACGGCACGCACCCCCGCGCCGGGCCGACCCGACAGTCGCGGGGGTCGGGTTCGAACCAGGGCGCGTCCCTCGACCACGATGCCCAGGGGGCCGGAGGCGGGCGACCGGAAGGTCGCCGGACTCGAGGTGTGGGATTTTCTCACGAAGCGCGCGGCGTGGATCTCGTCGTTGATGACGACCACCGTGCCCAGACCGACGTGGTCGGACGCCGCCACGCTGATCGCGGCCAGCAGGTTGGCCGGCCCGTCGCGGCCCGCCGCCGCCGCCGGTCGCATGGCTCCGGTGACCACGATGGTCCGCTCACCGAGCAGGAGGTCGAGGGCGAAGGACGTCTCTTCGATCGTGTCGGTGCCTTGGGTCACCACGATGCCGGTCGCGCCGTCGTGTAGTCGCTGGCCGATTTCGTGGGAGAGGGCCACGATGTCGTCGAGGGTCAGGTCGCCTCCTGGGACCTGACGGAAGTCGACTGACTCGACGTCGACCGCTCCCAGGTGCTCAGAGATCCCGGCGACGAGGTCGGAGGCGTCGAGCCTCGGCACGACACCGGACCCGGCGTCCTCGCCGAGGGGTCGCGCCGAGGCGATGGTGCCCCCCAGGGAGATCACGCACACCTGGGGTAGCGCGCGGGTCGCGGACACGGTCCTCCTCCTCGGGGTCGATCTCGAGACTAGGTGGTGCCACCGGCGCGCTGGTGGGGGCACGTCACCGACGCCGCGGGTGGCTTCGGATCGCGCTACGCGCGCAGGTGGCCGGCCTCGTCGAACAGGCCGCGCAGCGAAGGTGTTGTGGAGCGGTCCTCGAATGACTCGATCTCGCTCAGGTGGCGCATCGTCAGGTCGATGTCGTCCCAGCCGTTCAGGAGGCGTTGACGAACGAGGGGGTCAAGGACGAAGTCACGCTGCCAGCCGGCCTGGGGCACCTCGACGCGCTCGTGGTCGACGTCGACCACGACCAGGCGCGACGGGTCGGCCTCGACGAGCGCGGCGAGCTCCTCGACGGCGTCGACGGGCAGGGTGACCGTCACGAGGCCCTGCTTGGAGGCGTTGTTCGCGAAGATGTCGCCGAAGGACGCGGCGATGACCGCCTCGAAGCCGAAGTCCATGAGGGCCCACACCGCGTGCTCGCGCGATGAGCCGGTTCCGAAGTGGGGCCCGGCCACGAGGATCGTGGCGCCAACGAACCTCGCCTGATTGAGCACGAACTCGGGGTCGTCGCGCCATTCGCTGAACAGACCTCGGCCAAATCCGGCCCGGTCGACGCGCTTGAGCCACTCCGAGGGGATGATCTGATCGGTGTCGACGTTGGAGCGGCCCAGCGGCACGGCGCGGCCCTCCACGACCCGCACCGCCCTCACGACGCCACCTCGCCCGGGGCGCTGAAGCGACCCCGCAGCGCCGTCGCCGCGGCCACCGCCGGCGAGACGAGGTGGGTGCGCCCGCCGCGTCCCTGGCGGCCTTCGAAGTTCCGGTTGGACGTCGACGCGCAGCGCTGTCCGGGCCCCAGCTGGTCGGGGTTCATGCCCAGACACATCGAACAGCCCGGCTCGCGCCATTCGAAGCCCGCGTCGAGGAAGACCCGGTCGAGCCCCTCGGATTCGGCCTGCGCCTTGACGCGGTGCGAGCCCGGGACCACGAGGGCCCGCACGGTGGACGCCACGTGGTGGTGCGCGGCGACCGCCGCCGCCGCCCGGAGGTCCTCGATCCGAGAGTTGGTGCACGAGCCGATGAAGACCACGTCGACGGCGACGTCGGACATCGGGGTTCCGGGCGTGAGGCCCATGTAGGCGAGGGACCGTTCGGCGTCGGCGCGCGCATCGGGGTCGGCGAAGTCGTCCGGCGAGGGGACGACGCCGTCGAGCGCCACGACCTGGGCGGGATTGGTGCCCCAGGTGACGCACGGCACGAGCGTCGACGCGTCGAGTACGACCCTCGCGTCGAAGGCGGCGTCGTCGTCGCTCACGTAGGTCCGCCAGCGGGTGACGGCCTCGTCGAGCCCGGCGCCGAGCGAGGGGCCCGCGTGGGCGGCGAGGTAGTCGATGGTGACCTCGTCGACGCCGATCAGCCCCGCCCGGGCGCCGGCCTCGATGCTCATGTTGCACAGCGTCATCCGGCCCTCCATGGAGAGTCTCGTGATGGCGTCCCCGCGGTACTCCAGGACGTGCCCGGCGCCGCCGCCGGTGCCGAGGCGCGACACGACGGCCAGCGCGATGTCCTTGGCCGTGACGCCGGCCGGAGCCACGCCCTCGACGCTCACCTCCATGGTCTTGGACCTCTGCTGGGGGAGCGTCTGGGTCGCCAGGACGTGCTCGACCTCGCTGGTGCCGATGCCGAATGCGAGCGCGCCGAAGGCGCCGTGGGTCGAGGTGTGCGAGTCGCCGCACACGATGGTCATGCCCGGCTGCGTCACGCCGAGCTCGGGGCCGATCACGTGGACGATGCCCTGGTTCTCGTGACCGCGGTCGAACAGGGTGATGCCGAACTCGCCGCAGTTCTCCTCGAGCACCTCGAGCTGGCGGCGCGACACGGGGTCGCTCACCGGCGTCGAGATCGGGTCGGTGGGGACGTTGTGGTCGGCGGTGGCCAGGGTGCGATCGGGCCGATGCACCGCTCGGCCGTTGAGCCGGAGCCCCTCGAAGGCCTGAGGGCTCGTGACCTCGTGGATCAGGTGGAGGTCGATGTAGATCAGCGGCGCCTCATCCGCGGGAGACGCCACGACGTGGTCGTCCCAGATTCTCTGATAGAGCGTTCGCCCGGCCACGTCAGCGAAGTCCGACGATCGTCACGCGCAGGGTCCCCGACGGGGCGTCGTACTCCACGACGTCGCCGACGGTGTGAGCGAGCAGCGCGGCGCCGAGCGGCGAGGTGGGCGAGGCCACCATGACGCCGTCGGGCCGCTCCTCGATCGACCCGATGAAGAACGCCTGGGCGTCGTCGTCGGCGTCGCCCTCGTAGACCACCTCGACGATCGAGGCGTGCTGGACGATCTCGGCGTTCTCGTCACGCTCGACGATCTCATGGTGGCGCACGATGTTGTCGATCTGGCGGATGCGCGACTCCATCTTGCCCTGGGCGTCCTTGGCGGCGTGGTAGTCGCCGTTCTCCGACAGGTCCCCGAGGGACCGCGCGGACTCGATGACGCGGGCGATGTCGGTGCGGCCCACCGTTGTGAGGTGGTGGTGCTCGGCCTTGAGCTTGTCGAGCGTCTCTTGGGTTATGCGGTGGATCTCGCCGGCCATGCCGATTCCTCAACTAGGGGATAGGGAGCAATTCTACTGAGCGACCCCCCTCGGGCGTCCCGGCTTGCTCACGCTGAGCCGCGCCGAGCAGACTGGTCGCAAAGGAGAACGACGGCATGGCACAGCGCACGCATCGGGTGGCGGTGATCTCGGGCGACGGCATCGGACCCGAGGTGACGCACGCCGCGCTCGCCGTGGCGCGCGCCACCGGCGTTCGCCTGGCCACGACCGACTTCGACCTGGGCGCCGCGCGCTACCTGCGCGACGGCGTCGTGCTGGACGACGCGACGCTCGACGAGCTGCGTGGCTTCGACGCGATCGTCTTGGGGGCGATCGGACCGGCGATCGGTGACGCGCGGGTCCCCAACGGTCTGCTCGAGCGCGGCCTCCTGCTGCGACTGCGCTCCGGCCTCGACCTCTACGTGAACTACCGGCCGTTCACCGGCGTGGCCGGCTCGATCGCCGAGGGCAGTTCGTTCGCCATCGTGCGCGAGAACACCGAGGGGCCCTACGTCGGCGAGGGCGGGGTCCTGCGCCGCGGCACCGCCCACGAGGTCGCGACCCAGGGATCGGTCAACACGCGCTATGGCGTCGAGCGGTGCGTGCGCTACGCCTTCGAGCGCGCCGCCTCGCTGGCGCGGCCGCGACTGACGTTGGTCCACAAGACGAACGTGCTCACGTTCGCGGGCGACCTGTGGTCCCGCGTCGTCGCCGAGGTCGCCTCGGAGTTCGCCGGCGTGGCGCTCGACTACCACCACGTGGACGCGGCGTGCATCTACCTCGTGGAGGACCCCTCGCACTACGGCGTGATCGTCACCGACAACCTCTTCGGCGACATCCTCTCGGACCTGGCGGGCGCGGTCACCGGCGGCATCGGGTACGCGGCCAGCGCCAACCTGAACCCGTCGCGCTCGGGACCGTCGCTCTTCGAGCCCGTGCACGGAGCGGCCCACGACCTGGCCGGCACCGGGCGGGCCAACCCCCTGGCGGCGATCTCCTCGGCGGCCCTCATGCTGGAGTTCCTCGGCGAGGACAGTGCCGCGCGGAGGGTCGCGCGCGCGGTGGCAGACTTTGAGGGAGACGTCGCCTCGCTCGGCACCGCCGGGGTCACGACGCGCGTCATAGAGAGGTTGTAGATGTCCCTGATCCCCACCAAGAAGATCTGGATGGACGGCACCATGGTCGACTGGTGCGACGCCAAGGTCCACGTCCTGAGCCACACCCTGCACTACGGCACCGGCGCCTTCGAGGGGATCCGGGCCTACAAGACGCCGGGGGGACCGGCGATCTTCCGACTGCGCGAGCACATGGTGCGCCTGCACCGCAGCTGCAAGATCCTGATGATCGACCTCATCTACAGTGTCGACGACCTGTGCGACGTGGCGGTCGAGCTCGTGCGCGTCAACGAGCTCAGCGACGGGTGCTACCTGCGCCCGATCGTCTACCTGGGCTACGGCGAGATGGGCGTGAACCCCATGCTGGCGCCGGTGAACGTGGCCATGGCCGCCTGGCCCTGGGGCGCGTATCTGGGCGAGGGCAGCCTGGACGCCGGCGTGCGCATGAAGGTGTCGTCGTGGGTGCGCACGAGCCCCGACTCCCTGCCGACGTCGTCGAAGACCATCGGCGGCTACGTCAACTCGAGCCTGGCCAAGGTCGAGGCCATCAAGGCCGGTTACGACGAGGCGATCATGCTCGGGGCCGACGGACTGGTCAGCGAGTGCACCGGTGAGAACCTCTTCATCGTGCGCGACGGCGTCGTCGTCACGCCGCCGACCAGCGAGGCCGGGGCCCTGAGCGGGGTCACGCTGGCCAGTGTCGTGCACATCGCGCGCGACCTGGGCTACCCGGTGAGCTTCGAGGCCCTGCGACGCGACGACCTCTACGTCGCCGACGAGGCGTTCCTGACCGGCACTGCCGCCGAGGTCGTGCCCATCGGGTCGGTCGACGACCGCGAGGTGGGCGACGGCAAGCCCGGGCCTATCACCAAGGAGATCCAGTCGACGTACTTCCGCGCGGTGCGCGGCGAGTTGCCCCAGTACGAGTCCTGGCTGACGAGGGTCTAGTCCCTCCGCGCCGGTAGGCTCGATTGGTGGCCCAACCGACCTTCGCCCCCGTACCTCTCACGGGCCAAGTGCGCCCGACGATGTCGCCGGGATCGCCCGAGATCGGCCGGACACCGAAGAAGGGGATGACCCGCTCGGCACATCCCCCCGCGGGCCGCGGCCAGGGAACCCCGGCGCCCGACGCCGGTTACGCCTTGGGCGTCGCCCGCCGCGAGGTCGCCACCTTGAGCTTCGTCCGCGAGCACGACCGTCATGACGTCGAGCTCGGCGTCGCGCTGATCGCGGCCAAGCGCGCCGGCGTGGTGGGCCGGGCTCCGACGCTCGGCGACGTGCGTGTTGCAATGGACGCTTTCGGACTGCGTGAGCCCGGCGTGATCGACGACACGCGGGCGCGGCCCTTTCGCGGGCTGGCGCACAGCTACGTCGCCCAGCGCGCGCTGGTCGACTCGGTCGACGCCGCGACGCTCCTCGTCGACGCGTCATCGGCCTAGGAACCGGAGAACCCATGGCCTTTGACCTCACCGACGAGCAGCGGGCCTTTCGCGACGTGATGCGCTCGTTCGTCGACGAACGCGTCGCCCCGCACGCCGATCGCCACGACCGCGACCAGACCTTCCCCCAGGAGAGTTTCGACGCGTGCGTCGAGATGGAGTTGCCGGCGCTGTGGGTGCCCGAGGCCTACGGTGGCGCGGGCGCCGACATGGTGACCCAGGCGATCATGGCCGAGGAACTGGCCCGCGCCTGCGCCTCCACCTCGGTGACCATGCTCATCTCCAAGCTCGGCATGCTGCCGGTGCTCAACTTCGGCTCCGAGGAGATCAAGCGCGCCTACCTGCCGCGCATCGCCACCGGCGAGATCCAGGCGAGCTACTGCCTCTCCGAGACCGACGCCGGGTCGGATGTCGCCGCGATGCGCTGTCGGGCGGTGCGCGACGGTGACAGCTACGTGCTCACCGGATCCAAGTACTGGATCACCAACGCTGGCGTATCCGAGACCTACACCGTGTTCGCCAGCACCGATCCGGGGGCGCGGGGGAGGGGCATCACCTGCTTCCTCGTGGAGAAGGGCTGGGGGCTGGAGTTCCCCAAGCACGAGGACAAGATGGGGCTGCGCGCGTCGCCCACCGGCGAGGTCGTCCTGAACGAGGTCCGCGTCCCCGCCACCCATCGCATCGGCGAGGAGGGCGAGGGCTTCAAGATCGCCATGCACACGCTGGACCGGTCACGTCCAACCATCGGTGCCCAGGCGGTGGGCATCGCCCAGGGCTCCATCGATTTTGCCGGCGCGTACATGCAGGGACGGCGCGCCTTCGGCGCACCCATCAGCGAGCTCCAGGGACTGCGCTTCATGCTCGCCGACATGGCGATCCGCACCGAAGCGGCTCGCGCCCTCGTCTACCGCGCGTGCGCCACGATCGACGAGGGTGACCCCGATCAGACGCTGAGCTATCTGGGCGCCGCGGCCAAGGCCTTCGCCTCCGACACCGCGATGAGCGTGGCCACCGACGCGGTCCAGCTGCTCGGCGGCTACGGCTACACCAAGGAGTTCCCGGTCGAGCGGTACATGCGCGACGCCAAGATCACGCAGATCTACGAGGGGACCAACCAGGTCCAGCGCGTCGTCGTCGCCAAGCACCTGCTCAAGTAGGAAACCATCGGGCCGACTGTCGCGTGGGCCGGTGAAGAGCAGAGCGCAACGCGCCTCACCCCCACGTCACTCAGGACGAGTGACTATCCGACCGAGCCGCACATCGTCGTAGTGGGCGGAGTCGGCGCCGCCGAGGGGTAGGAGTACGTGGAGGAAAAGCTGTACGCCGGGTGACCAGGCGAAGCCGCCACTCGGTACGTCGATCCCACGAACAAGTTGCTCGCGACTTCCACCGTGTCGACCTCCGTGTAATGGACGCCGCTCGAGCGCCACGTGTACGTCGAATCAAAGACGTCTCGCGCGCCGTGGTGCGTCACCGAGACGTAGTGTTGGGCCGTGTAGCCCGCCCCGGTGGTCACCGACACGGGCTTCCACCCCGGGGAGTAGGCCTTGACCATCCACGCGGTTTGGCCAGCCGCCCGGTTCCAGCACGCGGGCAGACCCGCCCCGGACGCCGACGACGTCCCCCAGTAGACCGCCGACGCCGTGCCCAAGATGGCGAGCGATCCCTCCGACCCGCACCCTCCGACCGTCGGGCAGACGAACTCATTGAGCTCCCAGGTGGTCTTGCCACCCGAGAGCGCGACGGTCTGAATCAGGTTGACGCGGTGCTCGTAGGAGTAGGGCGCGGTGGCGGAGTCAACGTCCAGCCGCCACGCCGAGCCCGAGCCCGAGTAACCCCAGTAGTACTGTCCCCGGACGGTCTGGACGAGGGCTGCGCGGGAATTGGTGGCGGCCACCGCCTTGGTGTACAGAGCAATCGCGCTGGAGTTGCCGGTGGGCTTGCCCGACGACCCCGCCGTCGCGGGGCACAACGCCAGCACCGACATCACGATCGCGATCGTCAGAATGGTTCGTGCGCGCACGGACACCCCCTGGACGCGGCCACACTACGACGATTGTGGGCGGCGCGCAGGGCGAATGCCGACGGTGGAGACCACCGATGTCTACGGTCGGCGACGGTTCACGGACTCCCGGCGAGGACGGTGAGGACGGCACCGGCCAACTCGGACTGGCCAGCGGGAGTCGGGTGCAGCGACCCGTCGGCGACGATGGGCGAACCGGCGCCAAGTGACGAGGCGACGCGCGCAATCCACGCCGCGGCCACGCACCCCGCGTACTGGCGCGTCAGGCGGGCTATCCGGCCGAGCACGAGGCACGGCTGCATCCACTGGCTCGCCGCCGACGGGGGCAGACCCCCGGCCAGCAGGTCGATTCCGCGAAGTCCGGTCGGGTGGCTGGGCTCCGTCCACGGCTGGCAGTTGAGCCATCCGGCCAGGCGAGTCGCGGGCGCCACGACGATGCGCGAGGGGACGGATCCACTGGCCGCGGGCGCCGCCGCGGCAATCGCGGCGTCCATCGCCGCCACGACGGCGGCGAGCCGCCCGTAGTTCGCGCTCGACAGGCCGACCGCCTCGCCCCACGCCTTGCGGGCGACCCGGTAGGTGGACGTGAGCAAGCAGGCTCGTCCCTTCGTGAGAGGTGCGAGGGTGGGGTAGGGAACGACGATGAGCCGGCCCGTCGGGGATAAGCGGGCCAGGATCTGGCGGTAGAGCGAGGTGAGGTTGGCCGTTCCTTGCGTGGCGAGGGCGGCCTCCTTCGCGGCCACGGCGGTGGCGCAATGGGGGCCGGGGATGAATCCGTCGACCTCGCGATACGGCACCGCCGAGTCGCGACGCGTCGTGATCACCACGCTCACGCACTGCTCGACCACGCTCTCCCAGCTCGGCGCGTCGTTGCCCCCGGCCGTGAGAGTGACCAGGGTCACGCTCGGGCTCACGGCCCCGATCTGGGCGGGCTCACCCCGGTCGCGGCGTAGCATCCCCGTCGACGTGGCGCCCGAGCACGCGACGTCGGTGTAGCCGTTCAGGCCGAGGGCGAGGGCCACTGAGGTGGAGAAGTTTCCCTGGGCCAGCGCCGAGCGGTCGCAGTGGTCGGCGAGGGAATTCCCGGGGCTCGAGACAAGGACGCTGTTGGCCGTGGCGCCTTGCGCCACGAGGGTCGACGTTGAGTCGCTGTAGGGGGCGTTGCCCACTCCCGAGGAGTACGAGTCGCCCATGGCCACGTAGACGACGCCCGTCGGGCTGGGAAGCGTGGTCGTCGTGGCCGCGGGCGAAAGAGCGCTCGGCGCGACGGTGAGCGCGACGATCACCGCGGCGATCGCGCGCAGTCTTGCGTGCACCTCCCCAGGCTACGGCGCCCGGTTCCATCGGCACTCGGCGCCGGTGCCGTGACCTCAAGTCGGCCCACTGCCAATCGGCGTCGGCGAGGCCTCGCCCAGCACATTCACAAGGAGCGCGAACGGAGCACGCCGGCTCGTTTCGTCACCGTTCCGTAATTCCCCTCGTCACACCGTTCGCCTAGAGTCGTAGGTCTGTCAGCGCCGAAACCCGGCTCGAATGGGACCCGGGCTACGCCTGTCGAGGCGTCGCGCGGCGTGACCGGGACGTTGCCTGCGACTTCGACGGTTGCGGTTCACCGCGAGCGCCGACGCGGTCATCGGATGTCGACACGGGGGAGGAGATGAGGAACGTGACCACGGCCCGTCTGACTCCGCGCGCCTGTTCAAGCCCTCAGGATCATCCATGACGAGCGAACGCGTGATCGAGGCCCACCAACTGGTCAAGCGCTTCAACGACTTTGACGCAGTCAAGGGCATCGACTTCTCCATCGATCGTGGCGAGAGCTTCGGATTCCTCGGACCCAACGGCGCGGGCAAGACCAGCACCATGCGCATGATGTCGGCGGTCTCTCACCCGACGTCGGGCACGATCACCATCTTCGGCCTGGACCCTCGCACTGACGGACCCGAGATCCGAGGTCGAATCGGCGTGGTTCCCCAAGAGGACACCCTGGAGCTCGAGCTGTCGGTGCGACAGAACCTCGAGATGTTCGGACGGTACTTCGACCTCCCGCGCCGGGTCAACCGCGAGCGAGCGGCCGAGCTCCTCGAGTTCGCCCAGCTCACTGAAAGGGCCAATGACAAGGTCGACGACCTCTCAGGCGGGTTGAAGAGACGGCTCACCATCGCGCGGGGGCTGATGAACCGGCCGGAGCTGCTCATTCTGGACGAGCCGACCACGGGCCTCGACCCCCAAGCCCGGCACCTGTTGTGGGAGCGCCTCTACCGACTCAAGCGTGAGGGCGTGACACTCGTGATCACGACGCACTACATGGACGAGGCCGAGCAACTGTGCGACCGCTTGGTCGTGATGGATCGCGGCGAGATCGTGGCTGAGGGGAACCCACGGGACCTGATCGCGCGCCACTCGACCCGCGAGGTCGTGGAACTACGTTTCGGCACGGACTCACACGGAGAGCTCCACGGGCGCCTGTCACCCTTCGCCGAACGGGTCGAGGTGCTGCCCGACCGGATACTGCTCTACGTCGACCACGGCGACGACGTCCTCCAAGAGGTTCACGCCGCGGGCATCGTGCCGACGAGCGCCCTGGTGAGACGCAGCTCGCTCGAAGACGTGTTCTTGCGCCTGACGGGACGGACACTGGTGGATTGACCGTGAGCACGTCTCTCGACACGCATCTCGGCTGGTCGCGCTGGCGGCGCAGCTGGTGGTATCACGCGGCGTTCTACGCCAAGACCTGGCAGGGATCGGTGGCGAGCACCGTGCTCTTCCCGGTCTTCTTCCTGGCCGCCCTCGGCGTGGGAGTGGGCCACCTGGTCTCGGCCCACACCGGCCTCGTCGCGGGCCAGACCTATCTCCACTACATCGCTCCCAGCCTCCTCGCGACGTCGACGATGCAGATGGGCGAGGGCGAGTCGCTGTGGCCGGTGCTGGCGTCGGTCAAGTGGGTGCGCACCTACCACGCGGCCGCGGCCACGCCCCTCGAGCCCGAGGACATTCTCTTCGGCAAGCTCTCCTGGGTCGTCTCGCGGGCCTTCGTGACGGGCGTCGTCTACACGATCATCATCGCCCTGTTCGGCGCCCTGCAGTCCTGGTGGAGCCTGACGCTGCCGTTCATCGGAGCCCTGATCGCGTTGGCCTTTTCTGCGCCTCTCGTCGCGTACGCCGCGTCGGTCGAGACCGACGCCTCCTTCGTCGTGATCTACCGCTTCGCGTTCGTGCCGATGTTCCTGTTCTCGGCGACCTTCTACCCGGTGTCCGCCTACCCGGGGTATCTGCGCCCGGTCGTGCAGCTCGTCCCGCTGTACCACGGCGTCGCGCTGGCGCGCGCGGCGGCCTTCGGCGAGGGCTCGGTTTCCTCGGCGCTCGCCCACGTCGGCGTGCTTGCCGCGATGTCCGCCGTGGGTGTGATGTGGGGACGGCGCACGTTGCGCCGCCGCCTGGTCGACTGATGCTGACCCGCACCCTGCCGCGGTTCGGCTCTCGCCGGTCGGTGCGAGTCTTCGAGCGCAACTTCATGGTCTACCGCTCGCAGTGGCTGATGCTCGTCTCGGGCTTCTTCGAGCCGCTCTTCTACCTGCTCAGCATCGGCATCGGCCTCAACCACCTCGTGGGCAACCTCACGGTGGGGGGGCGCGTCGTGAGCTACGCCACGTTTGTCGCCCCGGGCATGCTGGCGACATCGGCGATGAACGGCGCCGTGATCGACTCGATCTTCAATCCCTTCTTCCGGTTGAAGATCTCCCACTCCTACGACGCGATCCTGGCCACCCCCTTAGACGTCACCGACATCGCCCTGGGGGAGGTCTGGTGGGCGTTGGCGCGGGCCACGCTCTACGCCGCGTCCTTCATCGTCTGCATGGTGGTGCTCGGCGACGCCGGCAGCGCCTGGGTGATCCTGTGCTGGCCGGCCGCGATCGTGACGAGCTTTGCCTTCAGCTGCGTGGGACTCGCGGCGTGCAGCTACATGCGGTCGTGGCTCGACTTTGACTTGGTGACCTTGGTGCAACTGCCACTCTTCCTCTTCTCGGCCACGTTCTTTCCCATCACCCTCTATCCCGCGTGGCTGGGCGCCTTGGTGTCGTTCTCCCCGCTGTACCAGTCCGCGGCGCTCCTGCGGGGTCTCGCCCTCGGGCAGTTCCACTGGATCATGATCCTTCGAGTTGGCTACCTGGTCGTCCTGGCGCTCGCTGGTCTGCGGCTCGCCGCCCGGCGTTTCCAGAGGATCTTGATTCCCTAGGGCCTCGTCGACCTTCACGCCGAGCGGCTGCGTTGGCGGTCGCGAGTCGGCGCCCTCGCGATGAGACGCGCCCCGGCCCCGCGCGACCGGTGTCGAGCGCGATCACGCGCCCGAGCGCCACGGTGGACTCGTGGGCGCGAGACGACACGTCGCTCATTCGTGGCCGCCGCGCTCGTCCGGACTACCGTTGAATTGTTCCAGCCGGTTACTAGTTGGAGCACGCCGCCGGTGGTGACCAGCAGCCGCGAGTCGTCACCGGGGTGTGAGAAGGTCGCATCGCCGAGGGGCGGGTGCCGGATGCCCCCGGCCGCCGCCAGGAGCCGTGAGGTTGGGATGACAGTCAAGCAGGCGAAGCCGATCAAGGGCGAGCGGCGACAGCGCGATCCGGAGCGGACCCGCCAGGAGATCCTGGCCGTCGCCACCGAGGAGTTCGCGAATCAGGGTTTTGCCGGAGCGCGCGTCGACGAGATCGCGAACCGGACCCGCACGACGAAGCGCATGATCTACTACTACTTCGGGTCCAAGGAGCTCCTCTACGTGGCGGCCCTCGAGCGCGCCTACGAGGACATCCGCATCATCGAAGAGAACATTGACGTCGAGACGCTCGACCCAGTGTCGGCGATCCGCCAGCTGGCCGAACTCACCTTCGACCGTCACGAGGCGAATCCCAACTTCAGTCGACTGGTCAGCCACGAGAACGTCCAACAGGCCCGGTTCGTGACCGCGGCGAGCGGGTTCCCGGGCCTGGAGCGGCCGGGCATCAAGATCCTCGAGCAGGTCCTGGAGCGGGGTCGGGCCGAAGGCGTGTTCCACCGCGACGTCGACGCGCTGGACATGCACATGCTGATCAGCTCGTTCTGCTTCTTTCGCATCAACAACCGCTACACGTTCGCCGCGAACTTCGGGCGAAACCTCGTCGAGCGGCGTCGACGCGCGGGCTATCGCCGCATGATTGGCGACGTGGTGGTCGACTACCTAACGAGTCCGTCAGAGTCCCACTAGACGCGGGCGTCGAGTTGGGCTTGCAGGCTCGCGAGCACCTCGTAGCAGCCCAGCACCGAACGGACCGAGGAGTTGGGCTCGTCGCCCTCGCGCAGGGCGCGGACGAACTCGCGGTCCTGGAGCTCGATCCCGTCGCTCGACACGGCGATGCCGCTGACGTCGATCGGCTCGTTGTGGCCGGTGAAGAGATCGTCGTATCGCGCGACGTACGTGCCGTTGTCGCAGATGTACCGGAAGAGGCTGCCCAGCGGCCCGTCGTTGTTGAAGCTCAGCGATAGCGTGCAGATCTGGCCGGACCCGGTCGCCAGTTGGACGGACATGTCCATGGGCACGCCCAGCCCGGGGTGGGGCGGACCGGCCAGGACGTTCGCCGCGGTGACCGGTTCGCACGCCTGGTAGGCGAAGAGGTCCACGGTGTGCGCCGCGTGGTGCCACAGGAGGTTGTCGACCCAGCTGCGCGGGCGCCCCAGGGCGTTGATGTTGGCGCGCCGGAAGAAGTAGGTCTGGACGTCCATCTGCTGGATCGCGAGCTCTCCGGCGACGATCTGGCGGTGCACCCACTGGTGCGAGGGGTTGAAGCGCCGGGTGTGGCCGACCATGCACGTCAGGCCACTCTCGGCGGCCGCTCGCGCGACGCCCTGGGCGCCGGACCAGCTGTCGGCGAGGGGGATCTCCACCTGGACGTGCTTGCCCGCGCGCAGGGTGGCGATCGACTGGCTCGCGTGCAGCTGGGTCGGCGTGCACAGGATCACCGCGTCGACCTCGGGCCACGCCAGGACCTCGTCGAGGTCGCTCGACGCTCGGGCCACGCCGTAACGGTCGGCGACCTCGCGGGCCTGCTCGACGCTGCGACTCACGACCGCGACGACCTCCACGTCGTCGAGGCGCGCGAGGGCGTCGAGGTGCTTCAGCCCGAACGCGCCGGCGCCGGCCACGGCGATGCGGACGTTCTGCATCGGCGCTAGGCGTTCGCCTTCAACACGAGGTGCCCGACCGCGGTGTTGGAGGCGGGCACGTGGTAGAAGCGGTGCAGCTCGGTCACGTCGTCGCCGAGCGCGCCGCGCATCACGAGCCACATCACCAGTTCGATGCCCTCGGACCCCGCCTCGCGCAGGTACTCGATGTGCGCGATCGCGCGCAGCCGGTCGGGCTCACCGCTCAGGTGGTCGAGAAACGCGTTGTCGAAGGGCTGGTTGATCAGTCCGGCCCGGGGACCCTGGAGTTGGTGGCTCATCCCCCCGGTGCCCCACACCTGGACGTTGAGGTCCTGGTCATAGGCCTGGACGGCGCGGCGGATTGCCCGGCCGAGCTTGAAGCACCGCTCGCCCGTGGGCGGCGGGTACTGCACGACGTTGACGGCGATGGGCACCACGCGCACGGGCCACGCGTCGGTGCGTCCAAACAGCAGCGACATCGGCACCGAGAGCCCGTGGTCGACCGACATCTGGTTGATCACGGTTATGTCGAACTCGTCGAGGATCAGCGACTGCACCAGGTGGCAGGCCAGTTCGGGATCGCCCAGCACGTTGGGGACGGGCCGGGGACCGAAGCCCTCGTCGGCGATCGGGAACTCGTCGGCGCAGCCAATCGCGAACGTCGGGATGATCTCGAGCGAGAAGGCGCTGGCGTGGTCGTTGTACACGAGGATGACGACGTCGGGGCGCTCCTCGGCGATCCACTCCTGGGACCACTTGTAGCCCGCAAAGACCGGCGCCCAGTACTCGCTCTGGTCGTTGCCCTGGTCGAGCGCCGCGCCGATGGCCGGGACGTGGCTGGTGGTCACGCCCGCCGTGATCCGCGCCATCGCTAGCGCCCTTCCCTGATCGAGCGAACGCCTTCGGGGGAGCGCCCCCCGGCGAGCATCATCGCCGCGTACGCCTCGACCGTCATACCGGTCATCGACGCCGCGGCCGCCTGAAAGCTCACCCCGTCGGAGGCGAAGATCTTGGCGAGGAAGTAGATGTTGCCGCCGTGGTCGATCATGGCGTTGTAGTCGCGATCTATCACCGCCCGCTTCTGCTCTTCGGTCATCGGCCACTCGTCGAGGTAGGCCCGATTGTCGCGCTTGAAGCGGGCCCGGTTCTCGGGCCGCATCAGGCTCATACAGAACTGGTTCAGGTGGAATCCCTCGTGGGAGCGGGCCGCGGTGAACACGGTCGTGCCCGGGATGTCGTCGAGCTCGGAGTTATCGGGCACGGCTCAGCCCTCCTTCCAGTAGAGGCGCATCGGATTGTCGACGAGCAGGCGCCGCTGCAGGTCCGGCGTCGGGGCGACGCGCGGTATGAGGTCGACGAGTTGGCCGTCGTCGGGCATGTACTCCTTCAGGTTCGGGTGAGGCCAGTCCGTTCCCCACAGGACCCTATCGGGGAACTCCTCAACGACCCGTCGGGCGAAGGGCACCGCGTCGGCGTACTCCGGCGGCCCCGTGAGGCTGAGGCGCTCCGGGCACGAGACCTTGGACCACACGTTCTCGTGCTCGCGCAGCAGACGGAGGAGGAGCCCGAATCCCGGCCCGTCGACGGGCTGGGTGACGTCGGGGCGGCCCAGGTGGTCCACGACGACCACGGTCTCGAGGGAGGTAAAGAAGTCCCAGCGCCGGGCCAGGTCATCGGCCTCGAAGTAGACGTCGACGTGCCAGCCGAGCGGCGCGATCTTTTCGACGATGCGGTGGTAGTACTCGTCGGGCTCGGGGTCGACGAGCCGGCGCACGTAGTTGAAGCGAACCGCCCGCACTCCCGCGTCGTGCAACTCGCGCAACTGGCTGGGCGAGACGCCGGGCTCCACCGTCGCCACGCCGCGAGCCCGGCCCCGCGCATCGATCAGCGCGTCGACCATCGCCCCGTTGTCCGACCCGTGGCAGGTCGCCTGGACGATGACGTTGCGCTCGAAGCCCAGCAGGTCGCGCAGCGCGAAGAGGTCCTCTTTGGAAGCGTCGGCCGGCGTGTACTTGCGTTCCGGCGAGAAAGGGAATCGCCGCCCCGGTCCGATGACGTGGCAGTGGGCGTCGACCGAACCGGCGGGAACGGCGAAGGCGGGCTTCGAGGGCGACGGGTCAAAGACCAGCCAGTCCGCGTCGACGGTGTAGGTGGCCACCGCTATCGGCCCTGGCCGCGCAGGATCGCGTCGAGACGCGGATAGACCCGCCGGGCGTTATCGCAATAGACCGCCGAGCGCTCAGCGTCGGTGAGGTCCAGGGCGTCGACGTAGCGCTTGGTGTCGTCGTAGAAGTGACCGGTCTGCGGGTCGACGCCGCGCACCGCGCCGAGCATCTCTGAGCCGAAGAGAAGGGCGTCCACGCCGATCACCTCGAAGAGCAGAGCCATGCCCGGCTGGTGATAGACGCAGGTGTCGAACGAGACGTTGCGCATCAAGTGCGTCGACGGATCCGGGCGCTCGAGCATGTCCGCGAGACCCCGGTAGCGACCCCAGTGGAAGGGCACCGCCCCGCCTCCGTGGGGTATGACGATGCGCAGGTCGGGGAAGTCGGCGAAGAGGTCGCCCTGGAGCAGTTGCATGAACGCGGTCGTGTCGGCGTTGATGTAGTGGGCGCCGGTCGTGTGGAAGACCGGGGTGCAGCTGGCGGACACGTGGATCATCGCCGGCACGTCGAGCTCGACCAGCTTGTCGTAGAGCGGGTACCACGAGCGGTCGGTCAGGGGAGGCGAGTCCCACCGGCCGCCGCTGGGGTCGGGGCTGAGATTCACGCCCACGAAGCCGAGCTCGATGACGCACCGCTCGAGCTCGCCCAGGGACGTGTCGATCGGTGACCCGGGGGACTGGGGCAACTGGGCGACGCCGACGAACGAGGAGGGGAAGAGCTCTACCACCCGGGCGACGAGGTCGTTACACGCTCGAGCCCAGGCCTGGCTGGTGGCGACGTCGCCGACGTGGTGCTCCATTGCCGAGGCGCGCGGCGAGAAAATGGTCAGGTCGGCCCCGCGCTCGCGCAACAGCCGCAACTGGTTGGCCTCGATGGACTCGACGATCTCGTCGTCGGAGATCCGCGGATAGGTCGGGAAGGGCTCGCCGGCGTTGAAGGCAGCGACCTGGGCTCGTCGCCACAGGGAGTGAGCCTCGGGAGCGGTCGTGAAGTGGCCGTGGCAGTCGATGATCATCGCGGGCTCCACGTCGCGGCCGGAACGAAGACGTCGCCGCGCATGAGCAGGCGGGCGGTTCGCAGGAGGGCCGCGGACGTGATCGAGACGGTGGCGCCATCGACCGCGACCCCGAGCGAGACGGTGAAGTAGCCCGTGGGGTGTTCGACGTCGAGGGTCACCTCGCCGTCGGTGGCGGTCAGACCGGACACCTCGTGGGCGACCGAGCCCGGCACCAGGCAGGCGGTGGCGACGGAGACCGCGCCGAAAACCCCGATGGCCTCGTGGACCCTCTTGGGGATGAACGTGCGCGTGGACACGGCGCCGCCATGAACCGCCGGCGCCAGCACACTCACCTTGGGCACCGTCTGGTCGGTGACGTCGCCGAGGTTCATGAGGCTTCCGGCGCCACGTCGAATGGCCTCGACCGCGGAGCACGCCGCCACGTTGGCCTCGATGTCGCTCGGCTCCTCGTAGCCGGTCAATCCGACGTCGTGTGCGCGCAGGCACACGACCGGCATCCCGTTGTCAATGAGCGTCACGCGAACGCCCTCGATCACATCACTGGCGTGCCCGGTGGGCAGCAGGCTCCCACAGGTCGAGCCGGCGACGTCAAGGAACTCGAGGGGAATCGGCGCCGCGGTGCCCGGAACACCGTCGATGCGCGCCGCGCCGTCGTAGCGCACGCGTCCCGCCGGCGTCTGGATGAGCGCAACGGCCAGGCTTCGGGTGTTCTCCATCCAGATCCGCACCGGGGTCACGTCGCCCGTCGGCGCGACGAGGCCCTCTTCCAGGGCGAAGGGGCCGACGCCGGCGAGCAGGTTCCCGCAGTTCTGGTTGTCTGCGACCTCGGCGCGGTCGGGCCACACCTGCAAGAAGAGGTAGTCGACGTCGGCGTCGGTACGTCGGGAGGCTCGAACGACCGCGACCTTCGACGTCAACGGGTGGCCGCCGCCCATGCCGTCAATCTCCCGCGGGTCGGGTGAACCCATCGCCGCGAGCAGCGTTGCGTCGCGCGTCGCGGTGTCGCGGGGCAGGTCCGCAGCGCGGAAGTACAGACCCTTGGATGTTCCCCCCCGGATCACCGAGCAACGGATCGCCGTCTGGGTGGTCACGACGGCGGGGCCTCCTCGTAGCGCAGGCCCCGCTGGGCGAGCTTGTCTCGCATCTCGTACATGTCGAGGCCGAGTTCACCGGACGCCAGGCGGGCCCGCTTATCGACCTCGGACTCCTCGCGTGCCCGTGACGCCGCTAGAACCTCCGCGGCGACCCCGCGGCGCACGACCACGACGCCGTCGTCGTCGGCCACGATCACGTCACCGGGCTCAACGCGCGCGCCCGCGCAAACGATCGGGACCTGCACGTTGCCCGGCGTCTCCTTCACCGTGCCCTGGGCGTTGATCGTCTTGGACCAGGCCGGGAATCGCATCGTCGTGAGCGCGGCGACGTCGCGCACACCGGCGTCGATCACCAGTCCCCGCACGCCGTGGGCCACCAAACTCGTCGCCAGGAGCTCGCCGAAGTAGCCGTCGTCGCAGGCGCTGGTGGGGGTGACGACGAGGACGTCACCCGGACGGGCCAGCTCGACGGCGACGTGTATGGACCAGTTGTCGCCCGGCGCCACCTCGCAGGTGAGGGCGGTGCCCGCGACGTGCGCCGGCCGGTAGATCGGTCGCAGGCGCGGCGCCAACAGGCCCGTTCGCCCCTGGGCCTCGTGGATTGTGGCGACACCGTAGCGACCGAGCGCGTCGACGAGTTCCAGGTCGGCTCGCGGAGTGTTGCGCGCTACGACGGCCATGCGATCCTTTCAGTGCCCCGGGGAAACCTCACGTCCATCTTCCCGGGCGTCGGGTATGGTCTAATTAACTGAACAGTACACTACCTGTCCGCGCGGTTCGCGCATGATGGGCGGTGACGGCGGGGGAGACCGTGAAGGAAATCCGTACGCAGGTCGCGGTGGTGGGGGCCGGACCGGCCGGCCTGCTGCTGGGCCAGATCCTGCAGCGTGACGGGATCGACACGGTGGTCATGGAGCGGCGAAGTCGCGAGTACGTCGAGCGACGCGTGCGCGCCGGTGTCATCGAGTTCGGCATCGCGAACCTGATCGAGGAGGTCGGCGCCGGTGAGCGGATGCGCCGCGAAGGTCTGGTCCACCACGGGGTCGAGTTCCGCTTCGATGGCGCATCGCACCGGATACCACTCAGCGAGTTGGCCGACGGGCGGGGCATCACCGTCTACGGCCAGCAGGAGGTCGTCAAGGACCTGGTGGCCCTGCGTCTGGCGCGCGGCGCGCCGCTGCACTTCGAGACCGAGGTCGCCGCGATCGGCGACCTTGACACGCAGCGCCCCTTCGTGGAGGCGCACGGTCCCGACGGTCCCGTGCGGGTGAGCTGTGACTTCGTCGCCGGTTGTGACGGGTCTTTCGGCGTGTCGCACACCGCCCTGCCGGCGCGAGTCGTGCGACGCCACGAGAGGATCTACCCCTACGCCTGGCTCGGCATCCTCGCCGAAGCGCCACCGGCCACCGAGGAGCTGATCTACGGGCGCCACGAGCGCGGATTCGTGCTGTACTCGATGCGCTCGCCCACGCTGAGCCGGCTCTACTTGGGTGTGTCGCCCGACGAGCGCCTGGACCAGTGGTCCGACGAGCGCATCTGGGACGAACTCACGGTTCGTCTGGCGACTGGTGAGACGCCCCACGTCGTGCGCGGCCCGATCGTGGACCGGGGCATCACGGCCATGCGCAGTGTCGTGATCGAGCCGATGCGCCACGGACGGCTCCTGCTCGCCGGCGACGCCGCCCACATCGTGCCGCCGACGGGGGCCAAGGGGATGAACCTGGCCCTGGCCGACGTGCGAGTCCTGTCGGCCGCGTTGCGCGCGCACTACGCCGAAGGTGAGGACGCGCTTCTGGACGCGTACTCCGACACGTGCCTCGAGCGAGTGTGGCGGGCCGAGGAGTTCTCGAACTACATGACCCAGATGCTCCACCCGAGTCCCGACGACGATTTCGAGAACGGCGTGCAGCGAGCGCGGCTTCGCCAGGCGGCGCTCACGCGCGAGGCGAGCACCGTGCTCGCGAGGAACTACGTCGACCTCAACAGTCTCTAGAACGGGTAGGTCGGCAGGTCCGCCTGGGCGGTGACCCACTGCGTCTCGGTGTAGGCCTCGAGGTTGGCGAGGCCGCCCATGCGCGAGCCGTTGCCCGAGACGCCGGTGCCCCCGAAGGGAATGACCGCCTCGTCGGCGACCGTCTGGTCGTTAATGTGGATGGCCCCAGAGGGGATCCGGCTGGCCAACTCGAGCGCGCGCAGTCCGTCACCCGAGAGGATGCCCAACGAGAGGCCGTAGGGGGAGGCCGACGCCAGAGCCACGGCCTCGTCGATCGATGAATAGGCCACCACCGGGGCGACCGGACCGAAGACCTCCTCGCAGTAGGCGGGCGCCGAGGTGGGCACCTCGGACAGCACCGTCGGACGGTAGAAGAGGCCCTCGAAGGTGCCCCCGGCCCTCAGGGTCGCGCCCGCCGCGACGGTGTCGGTGACTAGGGAGTGGACCCGATCGCGCTGGCGCTCGTCGATGAGCGGCCCCAGGGCGACCTGGCCGGTCTTGGGGTCCCCGACCGGCAGGTGGTCGGCGTGCTCGGCCAGGAGGGCGGCGTACTCGGCGGCAATCGTGGCGTCCACGATGTGACGTCCGGTCGTCATGCAGATCTGGCCCTGGTGCAGGAAAGATCCGAATGCCCCGACCGAGACCGCCTTCTCCAGGTCGACGTCGCCCATCACGATCAGGGCGGAGTTGCCGCCGAGCTCGAGGTGGACGCGCTTGAGGTGCTGGGCGCCGAGGGCGCCGACCTGGCGTCCGGCCGCGGTGGACCCGGTGAAGGCGATGACGCGCACACGTGGATCGACGACGAGGGCCTCGCCCACGTCCGCGTCGCCGGGTAGCACGCTGAGCACGCCGGAGGGGAGACCCGCCTCTTCGAACACGCGCGCCAACACGACGCCCCCGCACACCGCAGTACGCGGGTCCGGCTTCAGCACAACCGCGTTGCCCAGCGCGAGCGCCGGTGCCACCGAGCGAATCGACAAGATCAGGGGGAAGTTGAAGGGCGCGATGACGCCCACGACACCGGCCGGCACGCGGCGCGAGAAACTGAGGCGCGGTAGTTCACTGCGCAGGATCGAGCCGGTCGGGTGCGAGGCCAGCGAGGCCGCCTCGAAGCACTCCTCGGCGGCGACGTGCAGCTCGAGGTCGGCCTTCGGCCCAATCCCGCCGGACTCGCGCAGCACCCACTGGGCCAGTTCGGCGGCGTGGTCGTTGAAGAGCTGGCCAGCCTTGCGCAGCACGGCCGAACGAGCCGAGTACGGAAGGTCGGCCCAGGCCGGCTGGGCAGCCGCGGCGATCTCGGTGGCCGCCGAGACGTCCTCGACGCTCGCGCGGCCGCTCCGGCCCAGAGTCTCGCCGGTGGCCGGCTCTATGACGGGGGCGTCGCCGCCGCCGCCCGGGCGCCAGCCGCCCAGGAATACGTTGCCCTGCCACGGTGCGGCGTCGAGGAGCGACATATGAACCTCCTGGTACAAAGTTGCTTGTGTGCTTACCACAGTTTTGGTAGTTTTCGCTCGCCACCCGCCTCGTGCACTCCACGTGGAGTGGTGCGGGAGATCGAGGAGCTCGGGGGAACGATGTTCTTACGTGACCATTGGTACGTCGGGGCCCTGGCCAGCGAAGTGACGACCACGCCGGTGTCGCGCCAGATTCTGGGCGAGCACGTCGCGCTGTTTCGCAGCCACTCCGGACAGGTCGTGGCGCTTGCCGATCAGTGCCCGCATCGCGGATACCCGCTCTCATTGGGCACCGTTGTGGGCGACCGCCTGGTGTGCGGTTACCACGGCTTCACCTTCGACTGCGCCGGGACGTGCGTGGAGGTACCGGCCCAAGATCGCATCCCGAGCCGACTCGCCGTGCGAAGTTATCCGATTGTCGAACAGGGTCCGTGGGTGTGGATCTGGATGGGTCGCGGCGACGCCGACGCGGCGGCGCTGCCCGCGACGCCGTGGTTGACCGATCCGGCGCGCTGGTCGTGGGTCGCCGGGTTCGCGGAGATCAACGCCTCCTTCGCGCTCCTGGTCGACAACCTGCTCGACCTCTCGCACGAGACGTACCTGCACGCCGGGTCGATCGGGACGCCCGAGGTGGCCACCACGCCCATCGAAGTGGAGATCGACGATCGAGCTCGGATCGTGCGCGTGTTTCGCCACATGAACGACGTCGCCTGCCCGCCCTTCTACTCGCGCACGACCGGATTGGACGGTCAGGTCGACCGGTGGCAGGACATCGATTACTTCGCGCCGAGCTTCTACCTGCTCCACGCGCGCATCGCACCGGTCGACCGGCCGCCCCGTCCCGACGGCAGCGACGATCACGCCTTTCACATGAAGATCCTCTACGGGCTCACGCCGTCCACGGAGGGCCGGGTCTACGACTTCTGGGCGTTGGCACGAGATTTCTGCGTGGGCGACGTGGAAATTGACTCATTTCTTGCCAAGATGCAAGCGGGGGTTGTCCAGGAGGATGTCGATGCGCTCAACATCATCCAGGCCCGGACTCTGAGCGCTCCGGAGTTCAACGAGGTGAGCATCAAGATCGACCGCGGCGGCCTGGCCGCCCGAAGGATGCTCGCCGCTATGACTGAGGCGGCGCGGTCGGCCTGAGTGCGGCGGGGCCAAAGAAAATTGGGGAATGCTCCCTAATGTACGAAACGGTGTGTTAAGAATCTTCCAAACAGGATTGAGGGGGACACAAGATGACTGAGGAAATGAAGCCCGGGGCTCCGAACGACTTCTCGAGTTGGAGCACCTTCGAATTCGGCCGGCGCCTCGGCCTGCAGGCGATGGCCGCCATGGCGGCGTCGGGCGCCTTGACGACGTTGGCCGACGTGTCGGCCGCGCACGCGGCGACGAAGTCCGGGACGATCAAGATCGGCTTCGTGTCCCCGCGCACCGGCGCGCTCGCGGACTTCGCCGGGCCCGACGCCTACGTGCTCGCCCAGATCAAGAAGTCGAGCTACTTCTCCAAGGGCATCACGATCGGCAAGACCCACTACAAGATCCAGATCACCGAGAAGGACACCCAGTCATTGGGCAACGTGGCGGTCCAGGTGACCCAGCAGCTGATCAACGCGGGCGCCGACCTCATCCTCACGAGCTCGGCGCCCGAGACCACGATTCCGGTGGCCACGACGTGCGAGCAGTACAAGGTGCCGTGCTTGGCGACGGTGGTGCCGTGGGAGGCCTGGTGGGGCGGCTTTGCCGGTGCCTCGATCTCTCCCCAGGGCGGCGCCGCGGGGACCGGTCCAACCTACAATTCGATGTTCTTCTTCGGCGTCCCCCAGTTCGTTGGCACCTTCGTACCTATGTGGCAGCGAGTCCAGAAGATGGTCAAGTGCAACACCAATGTGGCCATGATGTTCCCGAACGACGCGGACGGCAACGCCTTCCGCGCGGCATTTCCACCCACGGTCGGCGCGATCTACCCGACGGCGGGATACAACTTCGTCGACGGCGGTGCCTACACCGACCTGTCGACGGACTACACGTCGATGATCCAGACGTTCAAGACCGGCGGCAAGGGCGGCGCCAACTGCGACATCTTCATCAACTGCCCGCTGCCGCCCGACTTCCAGACGTTCTGGACCCAGGCCTCCCAGCAGAACTACAACCCGAAGTTGGCGACCGTCGCCAAGGTCATGTTGTTCCCGACCGACGCCTACGCGTTGGGCAGCCTCTCGAACAACCTGGCCACCGACGCCTGGTTCACTCCGTACTCACCCTATAAGTCGTCGCTGACGGGCCAGAGCGCCAACGCCTTCTGCGCCGCCTACCAGGCCCAAGGCCACGGCCAATGGGTGCAGTCGATGGGGTCGACATACTCGCTCTTCGAGGTTGCCATTGTGGCGTTGAAGAAGGTGCGCAACCCGCACGACCGGTTGGCGCTGGCCCACGCGTTGCAGACCGTGAACTACGACGGCATGTGCGGTCCGATCAACATGAACTCGAAGAGCTCGAACCCGATGGTCGCGAGCCCGGCCAAGGGGATCGGCATGATCATGCCGGTGGGCGTCCAGTGGAAGCCGGGCTCGAAGGACCTCGTGGGTCATCGCAAGTTCTCGTGGTCCCAGTGGGTCGTCGACAACAGCCTCAACAAGCACGTGCCGGTCAACGGGACACTTGAGCCGACCAACGCCTAACTGAGCCGCATGTCACTGCTCCAGTTGGCCGGCGTCTCCAAGAAGTTCGGCCAGGTGGTGGTGGCGGAGGACGTGACCTTTGAGGTCGCGGCGGGTGACGCGGTGGGCATCGTCGGACCGAATGGAGCGGGCAAGACGTCGCTCTTCGCCATCATCTCGGGCGATATCCGCCCCGACGCGGGGGAGATCCGCTTCGACGGGGTCAATCTGGCGCACCTGAGTCCGGACAGGCGCGCCCGCGCCGGCCTGGGCCGGACGTACCAAGTGCCGCGCCCCTTCGAGGCAATGACGGTGTTCGAGAACGCCCTGCTGGCCGCCCAGCAGGGCGGGCGCGCGAAGGGTCGCCGGAGCCATACCCAGGCCTTCGCCGCGCTGGAACTCACCGGCCTCGCCACCTTCGCCAATCGGCCCGCGGGGTCGCTGACCCTGCTGCACCGCAAGCGTCTCGAGTTGGCGCGCGCGTTGGCGTCGGGTCCGCGGGTCGTCCTGCTCGACGAGATCGCCGGGGGCCTGACGGATCTCGAGGTGAACGACCTCACGGCAATCGTGCGCCAGCTGCGGACCGAGGGCATTGCGGTGGTGTGGATCGAGCACGTAGTGCGCGCCCTGATCTCGACGGTGGACCGTCTGCTGTGCCTGGCCGCGGGGTCGATCGTCGCCGACGGCGCACCACGCGAGGTCCTGGAATCGGATGCGGTTCGCGCGGTGTACATGGGCGGCAAGATCCTCAACGAGGTCCGGCCCGAATGACCTCGACCCTCCTACAGGTTCGCAACCTGACGGTGCACCATGGACAGCTGAAGGCCGTCGACGACGTCTCCTTCGAGCTCAACGACGGCGAGGTCCTCGCCATGATCGGGGCCAACGGGGCGGGCAAGTCCACGCTGCTGCGAACGCTCGCCGGTCTGCACCGCGCCACTTCGGGCACGATCACGTTCAACGGGCGCGACATCGCCAAGCTGTCGCCGCACAAGCGGGTCAATCTCGGCATCTCCCTCGTCCCCGAGGGCCGGCGACTGTTCTCGACGATGACGCTCGAGGAGAACCTGCAAGTCGGCGCCTACCACGCCACCAAGGGTCCCTTCTCGATTGAGCGGGTCTACGAGCTCTTCGACTGGATGCCGGGTCGGCGGCGCCAGCGGGCGTGGCAGCTGTCGGGCGGCGAGCAGCAGGCGGTGGCGATCGGTCGCGCGCTCGTGGCCAACCCCAAACTTCTCCTGCTCGACGAGCTCTCGTTAGGACTCGCACCGATCGTCATCGAACGGATCTACGCGTTGGTACCCGACATCGTCGAGCACGGCGTGAGTATCTTGCTCGTCGAGCAGGACGTCGCCCAGGGCGTGGCGGTGGCCGACCGCGTTCATTGCCTGCTCGAGGGCCGGACCTCGTTGACCGGGGTGCCGTCGGACCTCACGTCCGAGCAAATCGACCACGCGTACTTTGGGGCGGAGCTCACGACCAAGCCCCCCGGGGCCGGTGCGTAGATGGTCTGGATCAACGTCGTCATCCAGGGGATCCTCATCGGCGGTTTCTACGCGCTGTTCGCGTGCGGACTGTCGCTCATGTTCGGCGTCCTCAAGGTCATCAATCTGGCCCACGGCGACATGGCCGTGGTGGCCGCCTACGTGGCGGTCTTCTTGACCCCGCACCTGCACATCCCCGAGGTGTGGTCCTTCCTCGTCGTGGTGCCCCTCTTCGGGCTCGTGGGCTACGGGCTTCAGCGCACCCTGATCCAAAAGAGCATCGACCGCGACCCGTTCACGACTCTCCTGGTGACCTTCGGGCTCTCGGTCGTGATCGAGAACCTGCTGCTCGAGGTGTACTCGGCCAACGGCCAGGTCGTGAACATCGGGGGGCTCATCGCCCAGTCGTGGCACCCTACCTCCATCGTCTACATCTCCTACGTGTCTCTCACGGTGCTGGGTGTGGCCGTCCTCGTGCTCGCCCTGCTCCAGCTGTTCCTCTCGCGCACCGGGCCGGGCCGGCTTATCCGGGCGGTCGCCGACGACCGCGAGGCGGCCCAGCTCAGCGGAGCCAACTACAAGCACGTGTTCGGCGTCGCCGCGGCCATCGCCTTCGCCACGGTGGCCCTGGCGGGTATCGCCTACGGGATGATGACCCAGTTCGCCCCGACCTCGGGCGGGGTCAACCTGCTCTTCGCCTTCGAGGCCGTCGTCGTGGGGGGCATCGGCTCGCTGTGGGGGACGCTGGTCGGCGGCATCTCCCTGGGCGTGGCCCAGCAGATCGGCGCGCACATCAACCCCCAGTACCAGGTCCTCGCGGGCAACCTGCTCTTTCTCCTGGTCCTGGCGATCCGGCCCCAGGGTCTGTTTGGCAAGAAGGCGGCGCTCGCGTGAGCACGCACTCCGACGCCGAGACCGGGGGCACGAGCGCGCTTCGCGTGAGGCGATCGCTGCGATCGCCGGTCTACACGATCGTCGGCGCGCCGATCGTCGTCGCCGTGCTGACCCTGGCGCCGTGGATCCTTCCGGCGCAGTTCACGACGACGCTCATGAACTTCTTCATCCTCGTGATCATGGCCACGATGTGGAACCTCTTGGCGGGCTACGCCGGCATGGTCTCGATCGGCCAACAGGCCTTCGTCGGACTCGGCGCCTACGCGACGCTCTACTTCGCTCTAAAGGGCATGAACCCCTTCGTCACGATCCCGTTCTCCGCGGCGGTCTGCGCCGTGATCGCGGTTCCGGTCACCTACCTGCTCTTCCGGCTGCGCGGTGGATACTTCTCCATCGCGACCTGGGTCGTGGCCGACACGGCGATGTTGATCATCGGCACGGTGGCGGTGCTGGGCGGCGGGACCGGGCGCCTGATGCCGGGCCTGCAGAACCTGAGTCCCTCCCAGACCGCCCACTACTCGTACTTGGCCACGTGGCTGGTGGCCCTGGTCGTGGTGTTCGGGACCAGTCTCTTGCTGCGCAGCCGCCTCGGCCTGGTGCTGGCCTCGATTCGCGACAACGAGGTGGCGGCGCGCAGCTCCGGCGCCAACGTGCGCGCGGCCCGGCGCACCGTCTTCATCATCGCCGCCGCCGGGTGCGGGGCGGCGGGCGCGGTGCTGTCGATCAGCCAACCCTTCATCCAGCCGACCAGTGTCTTCAGCCTTCAGTGGGCGGCCGAGATGCTCTTCGTCTCGATGATCGGGGGACTCGGCACGATCGAAGGGCCGATCCTCGGGGCGGCCATCTTCTTCGCCCTCCAGCAGACGCTCCAACAGCAAGGTGCCTGGTACCTCATCATCTTCGGTTCGGTCGCGGTGGTCGTCGCGCTGTGGCAGCCGCGCGGCCTCTGGGGGGCGATCCACGACCGATTCCACGTCGAGATCCTGCCGGTGGGTCACTGGGTCCAAGAGACGCCGCGGCCGGGGCCGCCGGAGCTGGGTCCGACCAGCGCCGCCTGAGCGAGAGTTCTGGCTAGGAGCCCCAGACCTCCAGGGCCGTCTCGCGGACCAGGCGCAGCTTGGCGACTTGGTCCTCGTAGGTCAGGTGATTGCCCTCGACGGTCGAGGAGAACCCGCACTGGGTGGAGAGGCAGACCTGGTCGAGGGGCACGTACCGGCTGGCCTCGTCGAGGCGGCGCTTGAGTTCGTCCTTGGACTCCAGTGCACCTCGCTTGGTGGTGACCAGCCCGAGGACGACCGTCTTGCCCTTGGGCACGAAGCGCAGCGGTGCGAAATCGCCCGATCTGCTGTCGTCGTACTCCAAGAAGAAGCCGTCGACGTCGAGTCCGCCGAAGAGGGCCTCGGCCACGAAGTCGTAACCGCCCTCGGCCGCCCAGTAGGACTGGAAGTTGCCGCGACACGAGTGCGTGGTGACCGCCATGCCGTCGGGACGCCCGGCCAACGCGGCGTTGATCTGGCGGATATAGCGCAGGTGCTGGTGCTCGGCGTCGTCGCCACGCTGGGCGATCATCTGACGCTGGGTCGGGTCGTTGAGATAGGCGAGCGACGTGTCATCGAGCTGCAGGTAGCGGCATCCCAGATCGCCGAGGCGGCGGATCTCCTCGGCGTAGGCGGCGCTGAGGTCGCTCCAGAACTCCTCGACGTCGGGATACACGGCGGGGTCGATGGCGGCCATGCCGCCTCGGTAGTGGACCATGCTCGGCGAGGGGATCGTCAGCTTGGGCAGTGACGTGCTCACGGTGCCCTTGAGGAACGAGAACGCGTCGGCGAAGATCGTGTCGTCGATGCGCACGCGGTCGTTGACCTTGAGGGCCGCCGAGGTGAAGGAGATCGTCCCTTCGCTGTTCTTGAAGGCGACCTCGAGCTGCTCCTCGGAGCGAGTCACACCGCCCAGCTGGTAGATGAAGTCCATGTGCCATGAGGTGCGGCGAAACTCGCCATCGGTGGCTGACTGGAAGCCGAGCCCCTCCTGGAGGGCGACGATTCCACGAATGGCATTGTCCTCCACTAGGCGCAGAGCGGCGGCGTCGATTCGGCCCTCCGCGAACTCCTGCCGGGCGGCCAGAAGTTCAGGCGGCCGAAGGAAACTGCCGACGTTGTCGGCACGAAACGGCGGGGTACGTCGCTGGCTCATCGGCAGGACTCTAGCCGTCGACGCCGTCGCGATACCCGCCGGGTGGCCCCCGGCGCAGGTGACAGGAGTCGCGCCCCGGCGGCCCTGACGAGGACGCCGGGGATCGAGGCGTCGGTTGGTCAGTTGCTGCCGTCGGAGGTGGGCCGAGCGGCTTCCGTCTTCCTCCCCGACGGGCATCCGACGGGCATCTGTGCCGTGACCTGGGTCGCGGCTCGGTTGGCAGACCGCTCTGCCTCCACCGCTCGTCAACGGGTGGATGCGACTGACTCGAGCGCGTCGCCATCGCGACCTCGTGGTGCAATCACTGGGCACCAGCGCAGATTGGCTGCCGACGCGACCATCGCCCCCGTAGGCTTGAGGGATGTCGGAGGTGAGAAGTGCCGGAACACCTGCGGTGTTCCTAGCGACCACGACATTGTTCATGAGTTGCGGTTCGTCGCCGACGCCAACTATCTGCGCAGGTTTGACCAGCGCCTACCCGAGACCGCTTCGAGGAGGGCAGGCCCGGTTCGCATGATCTCGCCTCGCGACAGAATGGCCGAAGGTACGTCGTGAGGCTGGCGCACGAGGGTGTCGAGGACGGAGGTCAGACACCGGACGCTTCTCGCGGTTGGCTGAGAGTCCACGCGTGGCCCATCGCGGGCCTGGCGGCGATCGTAGTTTCCGGAATGGCCTTCTCCTTCTGGTGGAATCCACTCACCGATCACGGCTCAAGTTGGTACACGCCGTCCGACCTGTGGGACACGTTCCGGGCGTCTCAGTACGTTGGTTGGGGGTTTGAAGGCGAGATATACAAGTCCCAGACGTTCTTCGACTCCCTTCCGGGAATCGCTGTTCTGTTCGCTCCGCTGGCCAAGCTCGCGGGCCTGCTGCACCTGTCCGAGAGTTTCCCGTTGCACCTGGTGCGGCCCACGGCCTGGTTGATCCTCGGCCCGGCGGATCTGGTGTCGGGCGCGGTACTCCTCTTCCCTCTCGATCTGCTCGCCCGGCGCCTGCTGATCTCTCCGAGGCGCCGCTTGGTACTGGTGTGCCTGCAGGTGCCGTTGATTTGGACCACGGTCGTTCTCTGGGGTCATCCCGAGTACACCTTGGCGCTCGCCTTCGGCGTCTACGGCCTGGTGGCTGCGCTCGATCAGAGGTGGATGCGAGTCGGGGTCTTCTTCGGACTCGCCCTCGTCTTTCAGCCCCTCACTCTCTTGATGCTGCCCGTCGTACTCACGTACGTACCGGCGCGACGATGGATGGCACTCTCCGGTGAGGTTCTCTTGCCCTCGGTACTGCTCCTGATGCCTCCGCTGGTCAAGGAATGGAGTGCCACGACCTACACCTTGCTTCATCAGCCGAACTACCCCGGCACTGACCATCCAACGCCCTGGATCTCGCTGGCCCCGGTGTTGCAACGAAGTCGTTCCGTCGTCGTCGAGACCGCGCAGATGGTGATGCAGTCGGACGGCACACGTCGCCTGGAAGAGGTGGCGGTCAAGGTTCACTTTGGTGCCACCGTGGCCGCGGGCCCCGAGCGCCTCCTCGCCGTTGGGTTGGCTTGCGCCATTGGCTGTTGGGTCGCGAAGAAGAGGCCGCCCCTCCCTCAGGTTGTGTGGTGGATTGCCGCCGCTCTTTCGCTCCGCATCGTGTTCGAAGGTGTCATGAACCCGTACTACCTCATGCCTGGTGTGGCTTTCATTCTGATCCTTGCGGCATCGTTGGGGACTGTCCGCCTCGCCTTCACCGTGTTTGCCGCCACCGCCTGCACCTGGATCAGTTATCGCTACATCTCTCCTTGGCCCTACTACGTCGCCGTCACCGGTCTTCTGGTCGTGGCCCTGGCATCGGTCTGGCCGAGTCAACGCTTTCCGCTTCTTGACGGTGGGTCCGCCAAGACGCACGGGCGCGACCTCCCCACGACCTCGACGACCGCTCGGATGCCTTCACCTCACTGACGTGTCCTTGGGCCCACGCCGACCCTGGCCGGCTTGCCCGCCGACTCGTCACGGTGCTGCTGGTTCTCCACACCGAAGTTGAACGCGAGACGTGGATGGATCCTGCCGCGCCTCGCCCGGCGCATCGTAGGGGTTCGCGGAGAAACTGCGGATACCACCAGCCGTGCGCTCGTCAATCGCGGCCCGGCCTGAACGACGGGCCACTGGATCGCGCTGAGCGCCAGATCAACTGAGGCCTCGAGGGACGCGAGGTTACGAGGCAGTGCGCGCGATCGTGCTCGACATCCACGACGCTTGCGCGGAGTCGCGCGACGACCACGCGAGCACGAGCTCTTGGTGGGCGACGGTGGTGTTGACATCGTCTCGGTGGCCCGGCGACACGAGAAGGATGAGATTCGTCGTTGAACGGCCGCCACGAGGCCGGGGCAGCCTCGACCGGCGGACAGCCAGACTCCTCTCCCTGATGACCTGGAGCGCCATCCCCCCAGTCGCCGTGACTGGTCCCACACGCGGGCGATCTCACGCTGACGCTGGCCAGGGGCGATTCCGTGCCGAATTGCGGGTCGTGGGCTCGCGTTGGTCACGGGTTGATGTGTCGTTTGCAATCGCGGTCAACCCGAGGCAACAATGTTGCCTGACCATGGCCCTCGTTCGATTCTTCGCTCCTGAGTTGGTAACTCGTTCCCGATTGACGTTGGTTGATCGGTTGTTGTCCGGGACCCGTCCAGCAGTTGGCCCCCGCGCGGGGGGTTCGTGGTTGAGTCGGCCGTTGTCAAGGGGGAGGTGCGCGCTCGGCTGGCTGTTCGCCACCGCCCTCTTCATCGAAGTCACTCACCTGCTGGGCGGCCTTACGAGTGGCGACGCGTCAGATTCGATCAACACCACCTGGGCGATCGCGCACGGTCAGCTCGCCTGCTCCTACGCCCCCGGAAATCAATTCGGTCTTCCCTTCACCGCACCCCTCTACCCCCTGCTGTCTGGCGGGCTGGCGGCGCTGCTGGGTATTGGGCACCAGGTTCCCTTCCCAACGTCAGCGGCCCTTGGTTCTCACTGCGCGACGGCGATCTCATCGATGTATCACTGGTCCCTTCACTCGAAGGCGCTCGCTCCGACGCTGCGGCTTGGTTTCGTGGGTTGGTTGGCGATCATGGCGGGGGCGGTGGCACTTCTTCGGACGTCGGGCCGCGGGCGCACCGGTTGGGAGCCCGTCACCCTCGCCGTCCTGGCGATAGCCCCCCCGGTCTTCATGAGCCTTCATGAGTACTTCCATCCCCAGGATCTCTTGGCCGTGGGATTGATCCTTGGGGGAGTTGCCTGTGTCAGGCGGGGGTCATGGGTCTGGGCGGGCCTGCTGCTCGGACTGGCCTTCACATCGCAGCAGTTCGCGTTGCTCGTCGTCGCACCTTTGATCGTGATCGCGCCACCTAAGCGGTTGTTGAAGTTCGTGGCTGCGCTCGCGGGCACCGTAGTCGTCGTCGTCTTGCCTCTCGCGGTGTTCGCACCTAAGGCCGCCCTCGAGGCGACCTTCGCGGGATCGGGTACGACGTGGACGTCGGCGACCCTCTTGGACGCCGCTCATCTGTCGGGACCATGGCTCTTCTTCTTGTCCCGGTTCATGCCCGTGGCCGGAGCAATGCTCCTCGCGTGGTGGGTGCAACGACGACTCGAAGGGTCAGTGATGGATCCGGTTCCCCTCGTGTCACTGTTGGCCACGTCGCTATCGCTCAGGCTCCTCTTCGAAGTCAATCTCTGGGGTTACTACTTCATGGCGGTTGCTGTGCTCGTGCTGATCGCGGATGTCCTGCGCGGACGAGTGCGATGGACGTATTTCGCGTGGCTCGCTCTGGTCCTCGTCGCCTTTCACCCAATCATTGGTGTCGACCGCGCGTGGGTTGCTCAGGTGACGCCATGGCTTCCCTTGTGGACATGGCAGCTGGTTCTGGCACCAGCCGGTACGGTCCTCGCCGTTGGTCCGCTCGTGGACGCTGTAAGACTGCAGCATTCCTGGCCGAAGATGAGGAACGACAACCCGGCTGTTCTCCGACGCCACGCTGCGAGACGACCCTCGCACGCTCCCCTCACGGAGCACACTGGGCGATACGAAGCATCACGTCAGCGGGATGCGGAACAGCTGGATCACGCGAACTCTTGAGGGCAGCGGCGTCGGACTCACGACACAGGAGGACTGCGACAGCCCACGGGCATCTCGGGTCGCCTGGTCTTCGACCATCGCGAGTGGATACTTGGGGGCATTTCGCGGCCCCTGGTCCAAGGGCTGCGACACGATTCGCGCTGACCAAGAGCCGACTTGCCGTGGCTGAACAACGGGCACCGTCGGGTCACCACGAGATATCGCGCGGTCGAGGTGGCGTCACCAATGCCTTGACGGGCCCGTCAGGATCGAACGAGGTCGGTGCGAATTGGAGACCACCGCGAGGGGAACCTCTCTCGCCGGCTCCGGCACCTCATCGAAGGGGAGGTGACTCGCTGCAGTGAGTCGCGGTCGTACACTCCACCCGTGAGCTTTCAGATCGCCCAGGTCAACATCGCTCGCCTTCGCGCGCCACTCGACTCACCGGAGCTGTCGGGGTTCGTGGCCGCGCTCGATCCGGTGAATGCCTCCGCTGACGAGGCGCCGGGTTTCATCTGGCGGCTGCAAACGGAAGAAGGGAACGCCACATCGGTTCAGGCATTCGAATGGGACGTCAAGGACAGCGCCGGGATCATCGTCAACATGAGCGTGTGGGCGTCGATCGAGCAGCTCGCCGCATGGGTCTACGGACCACTTCATCGCGCCGTGCTCAGGCAGCGACGAAGTTGGTTCGAGCGAGCAGAAGAAATGACGACTGCGCTGTGGTGGGTGCCGCACGGGCACCGACCGACGACACTGGAGGCTGAGGAGCGGTTGATCCATCTTCGACTCCACGGTCCCACCGAAAGGGCGTTCACCTTCCGTGTCATGTTTGGACCAGGCACCGGGTCGACATCTACCGTGGCGAGATGCAGAGATGAGGAATGGTTCTGCCCGGCGTAAGTACCCGGGACGACGACGGAGGCCCGTGGCGTCAGTCCGTTTCAAGTACGGCGACGTAGGGCTCGCCGGGGCCTCCTCCCAGTACCCTCGCCTGGTGCCATCCGGTCCCCCGGAGCAGCGATCGCATGTCGCTGCGCGACACGTAGAGCCAGTTGAACCATGGCCCCACCGCGTTCTCATAGCGAAAGCGCAGGCGCGACTGCCCGGGCGCGACTCCGCGCTCCTTGTTTCTGCGGTAGTACGTGCGATCGAAGCCGGGTGCTCCACCGCTGTAGGGGTTCGTGCTCTCCGCGAAGATCCGCGTTCGGTGGTGGGCGGTCTTAGCGAGAGCGGTCAGCAGCCGCCGCGCGCGACGCGGAGTGCCGAAGATTCCGAAGTTGTTCCCGAACATCACGAGCGCGTCGAAGGATCCAACTTCTGACATCACGTCTTCGATTGGCGAGCACCAGACATCATTGACGCCTCGGAGGTTGGCCGCCCGTACGGCGAGGGGCGAGCTGTCGAGCCCGACGACCTCGACGCCACGGTGCTGAAGTTCCAAGGCGACCCGGCCCGCACCGCAACCCACGTCCAGGACGCGGCCGCGGAGATGTCGGACGGACCGTCGCTCTGCGGTCGGCCAGCGCCGGAACGGCGATAGATACACGTCCGGACCCGCGCCTTCCTGAGTGAAACCGTCGTCGCGTTCGAGAACCTCTGGAGTCGTGCCTCCCCGGGCCCAGTCGAGCAGAGCTCGACCGAACACGTCTCTAGAGGTCTCCATGTCGCTCCCACGCTTCCCCCAACCCATCTTCGGCCATCCGCGGGTGGCGAACGCCCATCGTCACGGTGGCTTTGGACGGCGTGTCGTCACGAAGCCGCCGCGGGGTGGCCCGTAGATCTGTCCCGGGTGTCGCATCGACTCAGTGGCTCGGTCCTACCACTCGGGGATCCGTGCCAACCCCGCCTCGAGACCCGCTCTCGTACGCCGCGAGGGCAAGGCGCAGGACATCGATCGCATCCTGCGCTCCCCACCACAGCGGACCCGTTCCGTGTTGAAGCCAGTCAATCCAGTGGCGACCGGAATCTCGAAAGCTGCTCGCCCAATCGTCATCGAGCGCGTGGTGGCTGCGCATCTCGCCGTCGAGGTAGACCTCGAAGCTCGGCCCTTGTATTCCTCGCCCGGTGCACCGATTGACCCGCGCGAATCCTCGCCGGCCGGTCACCTCCCATCGCTCATCGTTCGTGTAGTAATCGGATCGTAGGTACATGTCGATCGCCAGGGTGATGTCCCAGACGCCGCGGACACCGCTCTCGTGCTCCCAGATGACGGTGGTCGGAGCATCGATCTCGTACCCTGGGATGATCTCGCTGGAGCCGATCCAGGCCCGCACCTCACGAACTGGACCGAAGAGCCACAGGGCTGTCGACAGCTTGTGCCACCCATCGTCGAAGAGGAGGATGCCTCGTCCCCGCGCGGCCTGGTCAAACTGCCACTCATAGGTGTCGCCCGGTACGTCCCAGCCGCCCCGACCACTCGCGACCATCTTCATGTGGTATCCGCTGATCGGTCCGAGTTCGCCCCTCTCTAGTACTTCCTTCAGGCGACGCAGAGGTTCGTAGAAGAGGTAGTTCTCCATGACGCGAAGCTGGCGACCGCTGGCTCTCGCCGCGTCGACCATCCTCTGCGCGCTTACCAGATCGTTGGCCATTGGCTTTTGGAGGTTGACGTGCCAGCCGCGTTGCAGGCACTCGATGACCCCCTGCTCGTGCAGGACGATCGGCAGGAGCACCTCGACCGCGTCGACGGCGAGGCCACTTGCGGCGAGCTCCCCGACGGACGCGAAGGCTGTCGCGTGGGGCCAGTCCTTGGACCGCTGCGCACGCCGGGCCTCGCTCGGATCGACCAGGGCGACGACGTCGACGTCGGGGTGGTCGAGATAGGCGAGAACGTTGAGATCGTAGATGCGGCCCAATCCGATGAAGGCGACACGGATCGGTGACGTCAGTGGCTCGAACCCCGGGGTCGGCGAACTCTCAGGCACGCCAAATGGTAGTGGTCGAAGTCACGTGTCCTCCAAGCAGGGTCCGCGACAGGTGACGCTGACGGCCACTGGGTCCGGTCACGATGGCGCACTCGTCGCCGGGGCGCCGACGTGAACTCGACGTCTACCGGCGAAGACCTTCCCTGCGCCACCGCGCGTAGCGGCCACGGCCGCTCAAGAGGTGGTTGACCGGCGACTCATCGTGCACGTTGGCGATGAGCGCGGACGTGGAGAGCCCCAGGACTCCCGCGATCATCGTGGCCAGCGCGAGCGCCTCCAGCGACACGAAGAGAGCCCCGCCGCGCACGGTCTCACCGAAGAGCACGTGCCCGATCGCGATCGACATGAACGGGTTGACCAGGATGAGCGTGGACTGCGAGGCGGCGAAGGGGCCCACCTGGAAGGCGGCCTGCATGAGCAGGAACGACGAGAGTCCGACGACGCACAGCGCGTACAGGGGCCACGACGTGAAGGCCGCTCCCCAGCCACGTAGCAGGACGTCCGTGAACGACTTGGTGACCGCGGCGACCAACGCGAACCCGGTTGACGCGCCGGCACCCAGGAGCAGGGCCCGGCGCCGGCCCGAGCCCGTCGAGCCGAGCAATGACAGCACGGCGACAATGGCCACGACGCTGAGTCCGGTGACGAGCCACAGCGACGTGCCGGGCACCTTGGCACCCACCTTGGGCGAGGCGATGTAGAGAAAGGCTCCGAGGCCACCGGCCGTCGCGGCGGCCGCGACGAGGTCCCTCGCGTGCAGGGGTGTCGCGTACCAGAGCCAGAGGATGAGCACCAGGATGATGAGCTCGCTCACCAAGAGCGGCTGGACGACGTCGAGCGCACCCAGGTGCAGGGCTACCGCCTGACACGCGAAGCCCGCGCCCATGATGGCGAAGCCGAGGAGCCAGACGGGACGTTGCACCATGTGGCGCACGAGCCCGACGGACGGCCCGTCCTGGTGTGGGGCGTCCTCGACCCCGAGGCGTTGACAGATGCTTCCCGCCGCGTTGGCGAGGGCGGCGAGGAGCGCGAAACTGACGACCACCGACCGAGCCTACGGGTCGGCCCCACGCTGCATAGTGCGCCACGCGGGAGTGCCCCGGTGCGCGGCGGGAGTCTCGTGGGCCGTGGCGCGACGAGCGCGCAGTCGGTCAGCCCGCGACCACTCTCGGCCGGGGGGCGTAGATTGAAGCCGAGCGAGGAGGTGGGCCGTGAACTTTGACCTCGGTGAACTCCTGCGGCGGCGCCACGGCGAGAACTTCCAGCTCCACGCGAAGTACCTCAACCCCCAGTTGGCCAAGGTCCTCAAGACCCTGGGCTTCGATCGGTTCTACGTGCGAGGCGAAGGTTGCTACCTCTTCGATGATGAGGGCAAGCGGTACCTGGATCTGCTGAGCGGCTTTGGCGTCTTTGCCCTCGGACGATCCCACCCGGTCATCAAGGACGCCCTGCGCCAGGCCATCGACGCCGACCTGCCGAACATGGTTCAGATGGACTGCGCGTTGTTGCCGGGCCTGTTGGCCGAGGAGTTGGTGAGGCGCAGTCCCGCGAACATCGAACGCGTGATCTTCGGCAACTCGGGCGCCGAGGCCGTCGAGGCCGCGATCAAGTTCGCCCGGGCCTCCACGGGTCGTGGCCGGATCTGCTATCTCTCACACGGGTACCACGGGTTGACCATGGGCGCCCTCTCGGTCAACGGGTCCGAGGAGTTCAAGCGAGGATTCGGCCCGCTGATCCCGGGCGCGACGGAGATCCCTTTCGGCGACGTCGAGCGCCTGCGTCAGGTATTGCGCGCGGGCGACGTCGCCGCGCTGATCGTCGAACCCATCCAGGGCAAGGGCGTCTACATGCTCGACGCGGCGAAGTGGCGCGAGATCGAGACGGCGGTCCACGACGCCGGGGCGCTGCTCATCTGTGACGAGGTCCAGACCGGGATCGGGCGAACCGGCCGTTTCTACGCCTTCGAGCACTACGGGCTGACCCCGGACATCATCACGGTCTCCAAGGCGCTCTCGGGCGGGTACGTGCCGGTCGGCGCGATGCTCACCAGCGACAAGATCGCCCGCGGCGTGTACAGCTCGATGGACCGGGCCATGGTGCACTCGACGACCTTCAAGGGCAATCAGCTGGCGATGGTCGCGGGACTGGCCACGCTGTCGGTCTTTGACAACGACCACATCGTCGCCCACGCGGCATCGATGGGCGACACGTGGAAGAGGAAGCTGGGCGAGCTGGCACAACGCCACGACTTCATCCACGACGTGCGCGGTGAGGGCCAGATGATCGGCATCGAGTTCGGGCGGCCGTCATCGGCCGGGGCGAGGCGGCGCTTCAGGGCGGTCGAGGCCACCCGCACGGCGATGTTCTCCCAGACCCTCGTCGTGCCGCTCTACCACCGCTACGGCATCATCACCCAGGTGGCCGCCGACAACGTGAACGTCATCAAGCTCCTCCCGCCCCTCATCGCCGACGAGGCCGAGGTCGACCTGTTCGTCAACGCCCTCGACGAGCTGCTCAGCGACGCCGAGCGCTCCAGCCGTTGGCTGGTCGAGTTCGGCGTCACCATGGCCAGGGGTGCGTTCAAGCGAACGCGGTCCCCGGAGGGCGCCTCCACCGAGACGCCGTGAGCTTTCCGCTCGAGCCCGGGGACCGCGTCGTCGTAACGGGAGCCGCCGGGTTCATCGGTTCGGCGGTCACGAGAGCCCTGGTGCGCCGCGGCGCCAACGTGGTCGCGCTCGTGGAGCCCGGGGCGTCGACCGCCAGCCTGGACGGCCTGGTGGTGCAGCGTCAGGTCGCCGACATCACCGCGCCGGACGAGTTGGCCGACCTCTTCGACGGCGCGCGCTACTGCTTTCACCTGGCCGCCCTCTTCGGATTCTGGCCGAAGGATCCGACGACGTTCTACGCCGTCAACGTCCACGGCAGTCGCAACGTCGTCGGGGCCGCGGCGCGCGCCGGCGTGGAGCGGATCGTCTACACCTCCACGGTCGCGACCCTCGGCCTGTGGCAGACCAAGGCGGGACGACCCTCGAACGAGGACGACGTGGCGGACCTCTCGCACCTCTACGGGAACTACAAGCAGTCCAAGTACGTCGCCGAGCACGAGGTGCTGCGCCTGGCCGCCCAGGGCGCCCCGGTGGTCCTGGTGCTCCCGACCATGCCCCACGGTCCCTACGATCGGCGGCCGACTCCCTCGGGCAAGGTCGTGCTCGACTACCTGAACGGCCGGATGCCGGGCTACGTCGACACGGCGATGAACGTGACCCACGTGGACGACTTGGCTGACGGCCATGTGCTGGCCCTCGAGAGGGGAGCCCAGGGCCGCAGCTACATCTGCGGGGGCGACAACATGTCGATGGCGCGGCTGTTGGAGATACTCGCGAGCGTCACCGGGCTTCCCGGGGCAACGCGGAGCTTTCCGGCGGTGCTGCCAATACTGGCGGGCCGCGCCTCGCAGTTCATCGAGGGCACCCTCCTGGGCCGCGAACCGCGCGTGCCGCTCGAGGCCGCCCAGATGGCGAGCACCACCATGACCTTCGATGACGCGCGAGCTCGCAGCGAGCTCGGCTACTCCTCTCGCGCCGCGGCGCACGCGTTGTACGACTCGGCGAGGTGGTTCGTCGACAACGGCTACGTCAG
>Ga0209415_10000078_pt1 | contig 135465 bp, 120 predicted proteins | sample PeaSoiSIISIP2007_FD_187696 | JGI IMG/M metagenome (GOLD analysis project Ga0209415, IMG submission 187696) | Peat soil microbial communities from Weissenstadt, Germany - SII-SIP-2007 (SPAdes) (version 2) | ecosystem: Environmental > Terrestrial > Soil > Wetlands > Peat | place: Germany... | reverse complement strand
CCCCGCTTCTGGGACAACCCGCTCCCTGTTGGCGACGCTCGCCTCCACTTCCTCTGTTAGTTGGAGAGCCAAGGGAAGATTGCCCATCATCAGCGCGATGTTTGCGCTTTCGCAAAGAAAATTGAGGTTGGCGCGCCAGCTTCTTTGGACCCCCATCCACTCCTTTGCGGACTCGAGACAGGCGACCGCCTCCTTCCGTTCGCCGAGCAGCATGTGGGCTTCCGCTAGATTTGTGTAGGATGACATCAGGTTGGGCTGGTTCGGGATAGCCAGGCCAACGTCCAGGCTGAGACGACCCATGGTCAACGCGTCCTGGAAACTCCCTTTCAGGATGTGTAGGCTGCAATAGTTCGACGCCGTGGCCGAAAAGCGGAAATCGTCGCCGACCTTCCTTGCCGTCTCGAGAGCTTCCGACAGCGATTCCTCTGCCGCGGCGAAGTTGCACGAATAGTATTGGCAAGCTCCGAGTGCGTTCCGGGCGAGGATCAAAGCGACGTTATCGGGAGAATGGGATAGGAGTGAAATGGCTCGCTGCATCAGAGTGGCGGCAGACTGGAGGTCGTGCTCGAGATAATAGCAATAGCCACGCGCGTACCAAGCTGTCGCGAGGTGTCGATTCTCATCTTTCTCCAGGAGTTTGTCGAGCTCCCGTTGGGCGCGATCGACGCGGTGCGCATCACCGGATTCCGCACCAGACCTCGCGTATTCGAGCAACGCCTTGGCGGCAAGTTCCGCATCCTGAGCTCTTCGAGCTGCAACAAGGGCGTTCTCGGCAACGAGGTAGTGTTCCGCGCTCGATCCACGGTTGACCAGGTACAGAGCGGCCGCACGCATGCGCGTTGCGTCGGCGCTATCGCGGAGGGACAAGGCAGGGTTCGAGCAAAGCTCCTCCAGAAGGGGCATCGCGGCTGCTGCTTTTGATTGGTCGAGCAATGCGCGGGCTAACAGCAGCCCTAGAGCAGGAGTCAGACGCGACTGATGGGCTAACGCAGTCAGTAGCTTCTCGGCCTCGCATGGCGCGCCCACCTTGAGCGCTTCCGCTGCACCCCTAAGGCCGTGCTCCATAGCATGAGACGTGTCGCCAGCGCGTAAAAAGTGCCAGGCGATTTCCAAATTCAGTGGCCCGCCCAGATTGGCAACGCGTCGGGCGAGTAGCTCCGCAACCCGCCGGTGCAAGTCCTGTCTTGCGGGTGCCGCGATTCTGTAGTAGGCCTGGGCTCGAATTAGGTCGTTGCGGAACTCGAGTGTGGAACGGGCGTCTCGGAGGATTCCCTCCTGCGTGAGTCGAGCTAAATGCTCGGCCGCCGCAATAGGTGGACAATCGACGGCCTCGTATAGGGATACATCCGCAACTCGCCGCCCAAGGACAGCCGCCATGTCGAGGACGGCTCGGGCTTCCGGATCAAGCCGTTGGGCTTGTCGTTCAAACATGGTTTCAATTGCCCGCGGAATTCCCGCTTGATGTGCCGGAAGAGTGTCGAGCGCTTCGAGACATTCCAGAAGGGATTGCGCGCCGCGGGCCATCCATTCTCGAGTCAGCAATTCAAGTGCCAAAGGATTGCCGTTGGCGGCGCGGACAATGCGGGGTATGGGTGGGTCGTCGGGTCGGCGAGCGCGTTCCCCCAACAATCGTTGCACGACGTGCGCGGCGGCACTCGCATCTAGCCCTTCAAGCTCGACGCGCGTCAAGTGTTTGATAACAGTGTCGTTGGTGAGGGCCTTTGTGGCGTCGGGAGCGCCAAGTTCTGTGGAGCGGCCAGCGAGTACTAGAAGCACCCGAGTATCGTGTAGCTTCCGAGCCACGACGTGTAGAACCGCAGCAGTTGCGTTATCGGTTGCGTGCACGTCGTCCACTACGAGTATCACGGGTCGGTCCTCGCCAGCCGCCGCCACCGCTTTCCGGAAGGCGTCCGCCAAGCGCAAGGGTGTCACTTCAGCGGTCCACACAGGCGGTTTCGCCACGCCGGGAAAGACCTCGAGCAGTTCCGGGGCGATCCGCGCCAGCTCGCTCAGCGCCTCCGGCTCGGCGCCGCCAAGCACACGTTGCACCGCAAGCTGGCGGGTTAGCTCCGCCAACACGGCGAAGGGCAGTTCGCGTTCCGCGTCGTACGCTTGCACTCGAGCGACGGCTGCCCCTTCGAGTTGACACATCGCGGCGACGGCATTGACGAGCGTTGTCTTGCCGATGCCGGCGTCCCCCGTCACCACCACCACGCGAGGACGAGCACGTCGGGCGTCCTGCCAAGCGTCGTAAAGGGCACTGAACTCCCGCTCTCGGCCAATCAGCGGCTCGCTCGCCAAGCCGTCCTCACTAGCGGTTTGGGGATCAGCCGCGCGCAATTCGGCCACGCGGAGCCGCCCGCCCGTGGGCCGACCCTCCCGGAGCAGGTCCGCCATGGCGCGGAGTTCGTGGCGCGGCGTGGCGCCCAGTTCGTCCCCGAGCTGCTCGGCGAACCGCGTATACGCCTTCAGGGCGTTCGTGCGATCTCCGGCCCAGGCTCGTGCCTCAACGACTCCGCGCACGCCGTCTTCAGAGAGAGGGTCTACGTCGAGCAGGATACGGGCATGACGTTCCAATTCGCGGAAGTTGCCTGCCCGGCGATTCGCGTCCATGCGCCTCACGAGGCAATCACGGACCAAGGGGGCGAGCTTTGAACGCCAGCCGTCCTTCCAGTGCTCGAATGGGAGCGCATCCGGAATTTCGAAGCCGTCGAGGAAGGGCCCGCGGATCTCGACGTCACCTTCGCCTACGTGCGCCACGTCTACGTCGATCGTCCCGTCGGCGAGGATTACTGTCGCCTTCTCGAGAATCACTCGGTCGCGGCCGACTTTGGCCTTGAGTACCGAGAGCGCCTGAGCGAGGGAGTGCCGCCCCCGGAGCGGGGGCACCTCGGCCCACAGCAAGTCGATGAGGTAGTCCCTGGTGAACCGTCGCCCACATTCGAGGCCGAGGCGAATGAGCAAGGCGAAGTGCTTGCGAGTCCGGAACTTGATGCGTCCGAACTCACCGGCCAGAACGGGAGGGCCGAGCGTGAACAGGCGCAGGTGGCGCGTCACGGCATGACCGAGGTTTGTGAAGAAGCAACTATTAGGTCTGCATATCAACGCCGTGTCAACCTAGCGCACCGCATGCAGATAGGACCGCCAGGTGGTCGGCGCGGCGGCGCCCGGCGACGAGCCCGGACGATCCGCTAGCTAGGGAAGGACGCCCGCGAGAGCTACGCCGGCCGCCAGGCGGCCACCCGGATCAGCTCGTCGACGATATCCGGGGCGGAGCGTCCCGCAGCTTCCGCGGCGAAATTGACGACCAAACGGTGAATCAGGACGGTCGGCGCCACGCTCTGGAGATCGTCGTAATCGGCTAGCGGTCGCCCATCCAGGGCTGCACGGGCCTTCGCCCCGAGCACCAGGTATTGCGACGCCCGGGGTCCGGCGCCCCAGGCGATGTATTCCCTTATAAGGGCCGGAGCGTCGGCGTCGCTCGGTCGGGTCATGCGGGCGAGCGTAACGGCCGCGCGCACCAACTGCTCTGGCGCGGGCACCCGGCGCACTAAGTGCTGGAGCGTGAGCACGTCTTCAGCCGTCAACACGGGTTCGATGCCCGTAATGACGTCACCCGTCGTCGCCTGGACGATCCGCTCTTCTTCGGCCTTCGACGGGTATCCCACGCGCAGTTCGAACATGAAGCGGTCAAGCTGCGCCTCGGGCAGAGGATAGGTGCCTTCCTGTTCGATTGGATTCTGGGTCGCCAGTACGAAGAACGGGGCCGGCAGCGGGTGGGTCACTCCAGCTGTTGTGACGTGGTGCTCCTGCATGGCCTGCAGCAGTGCGGCCTGGGTCTTGGGCGGCGTCCGGTTCACCTCGTCGGCGAGTACGATGTTGGCGAAGACGGGGCCGCGGACAAACCGGAACCCCCGTTTCCCCGTGGATGGATCCTCCTCGATGATCTCGGTGCCGGTGATGTCGGACGGCATCAGGTCGGGCGTGAATTGTATGCGGGAGAACCCAAGCTCGAGCGCTTCGGCGACCGTTTGTACCATCAAGGTCTTGGCGAGGCCCGGTACGCCGAGGAGCAACGCGTGTCCACCGGCGAAGATCGCCGTGAGGATCCCGTCGAGCACGTCGCGCTGCCCCACGATCCGCCGGCCGACCTGCGCAAGCAGGTCGGCTCGCGCCTTCGCGAGGCGCTGGAGCAACTCGACGTCGCCGGCTGGTGGGGGGCGGCGGACCGATTCGGGGTGGTTTTGGGGCATGGTGTACGAAACATTATCACGGCATACTCACAAGCGCCACATAAGGTTGCACGCTCTCGCGCTTGCTTGCGCTTTTTTTCACAAGCGGATACCTTTGCCCGCGTGCCGGGACCCAGAGACGGCAACGGCGGAGGCAGCGCGCTGCGGTACGCCGGGCTCGGAATCGAGCTTGCCGCGTCGGTGGTCCTCGGGGCGCTCGCGGGCCAATGGGCAGATCGCAAGACGGGCGCACGGGGGTTGTTCACCGTGCTCGGGGCGCTTCTGGGCTTCGGGCTGACGCTGTACTCGCTGATCCGCGGACTAAAGAGCTCAGACACTAACGAGAAATGACTTCCCGATCGCGCTACCTCAGCGGTCTTGCCGGAATCGGCATCGTAACCCTCGCGGTCAGTAGCGCGTTTCCCCCCGCGACTCGCGGCCCGCTTCTTATCGCACTTGCCGTCGCGCTGGTGGTGCAAGCGCCATTGGGGTGGTGGTTGACTAAGTCAATCGGCACGACGCGGTTCATGCTGGCATGGGGCGCGGGCCTAGGGGCCCGGCTCCTGTTGGTGGGCGCGATGGGGATGCTCGGTGTGCCCTTGCTCCGCCTTGCCCCGTCGGCGGTGCTCGTGCCCCTCGCCGGTCTGCTCATGGCATTGCTCGCCGTGGAGGCGGTCGTCGTCGCATTGGCCCTCCCTCAGGCAAAAACTCGATGAGAGGTCCGCGCGCGCGGGCGGTGCTCCTCGGAATTGCTGTCCTGTGCTTGGGGGTCACGGCATCCGCCCAGACGCCGTCGGCCGATGCACGCCAGATCAACATCCTCGAGCATCTCGGCAACTCGCACCATCTCGAGCTGCCATACTGGAAGCCTCCATACACCTATCCGGTCGAGCTGCCGCGGTTTACACCAATCCAGGTGGGAGGGGTGACGCTCGATTTCTCCATTACCCGGCACCTCGTGTTCATGATGCTCGCCGCGGTGATCGTCGTGCTCGTGTTCCTCTACACCTCTCGCGCCGTGGTGCGGGCTCACGCGGCCGGGCAGCCGCCCCGGGGGTTCGCTGGCGCGATGGAGGCGATGGTGCTCTACATCCGGCAGGAGGTCATCCTGCCGAACGTCGGCCCGCACGGTGAGGGATATGTGAACTATCTCCTCACCGTGTTCTTCTTTCTCCTCGCCTGCAACCTCTTCGGGCTCGTGCCGTGGGGTGCGACCGCGACCTCGAACATCGCCGTGACCGGCGCCATGGCCCTGCTGTCCCTCGTGGTGATCGAGATCTCGGGGATGCGCGCGCTCGGGTTCAAGGGATACATGCAGACGATCTTCTATCTGCCGCCGGGGCTGCCCGTGGCCCTTCGTCCCGCGCTTCTCATCATCATGACGCCGATCGAGATCATCGGGAAACTCGCGAAACCGTTTGCGCTGGCGGTGCGGCTCTTTGCAAACATGACCGCGGGCCACGTGGTGCTGCTCGCGCTCATCGGCCTCACGTTCTTCTTTCAGAGCTATCTGGTGGGGATCGCGGCATCGCTGCTCGCCACCGGAGTGATGGTGCTCGAGTTGTTCGTGGCGTTTCTGCATGCTTTCATCTTCACGCTCTTGACGTCGGTGTTCATCGGGTTGATGCGCGCCGCGCATTGACCGATGGCAGGCGGACGGCCGCGGGCGCCCGCGGTGCCGTCCGGGTAGTTCGCCCCGGGGAGGGCGGACGAAACCCACTGGCTCACCCACGCGGTGCGCCGAAGGTGGGTGGCGGCGCGGGGCCGGTCTAGGGAGACCCGGCTCGCGCGGCGGGCGTGGCAAGCCAAGTGTCTCCCGGCTAAGGAGTTCCTCATGCTGGACGTACTCGCCCAGGTTCAGGCGGCCGCCCCCGTTGCGGACTCCGCTGGCAAGGGCTACGCGTTGATCGGCGCGGGCCTCGCCGCGGGGCTCGCGGTTCTCGGAGCGGGCATCGGCATCGGCCGCATCGGCGGCCAGGCGGTGGAGGGGATGGCCCGCCAACCCGACAACAGCGCCCGGATTCAGACGGCCATGATCATCGCGGCCGCGCTCGTCGAAGGCGTGGCGCTGTTCGCCGCGGTTGTGGCCTTCGTGATGCAGGGCAAAGTCAACTTTTAATCCATGCGTGGGGGCGGCGCGGCGTCTGCCGCGCCCCCCGCGCCACGAGGTCGGCATGAAGAGGTTCGTGTGGTCAGCCGCGTTCCTGAGCGGGGTGGCGGCCGTGCCCGCCGCTGCGGAGGGCGCCAACCCGAGTCCGCTCACCGTCGACGGCGGCCTGGTCATCTGGACGCTCGTCGTCTTTGGTCTGCTCGTGTTCGTCCTCAAGCGCAGCGCCTGGCCGGTACTACTCAGCGCGGTCCGGGAGCGCGAGCAGCGCCTGGAGCGCCAGCTCGCAGAAGCTGAAAAGAACCGGCTCGAAGCGGCCGCGCTGCTCGAGCAGCATCGTCAGCTCCTCGCTGGCGCTACAGCCGAAGCACAGCAAATCATCAACACCGCCAAGAGCGCCGCCGACAAGGAACGGGCGGCGCTCCTCGCCAAGGCGAGGGACGAGTACGACGACCTGCTCGCGCGGGCCCGGAAGGAAATCGAAGACGAGAAGGCCAAAGCGCTGGTTGAGCTGCGGCGAGATGCGGTCGAGCTCTCGATCGCTGCCGCGTCCAAACTGCTCGAGGCGAAACTCGACGCGCAGGCGAACCGGCGGATCGTCATGGACTTTCTCGAGACGCTCGGCGAGAGACAGTGAAAACGGCCACGATCGCCCGCAACTACGCCGAGGCCCTGTTCCGGGCGGGCGAAGCGCACGATGCGGCGACTGTGGCGCGCTACGGCGCACTCTTGGACGACGTCGCGGGCGCGGTTGGCGCCGATCCGCGGATCGCCATCGCCCTCGACTCGCCCCGCGTCGCGAAGGCGACCAAAGCGAACCTGCTGGCCGAGGCCCTGCGCGGCGTGGCGCCGGGGGAGTTCGTCCGCTTTCTGCACGCCGTCGTGTACCGGGGCCGCCAGGGTCTGCTGGCGGAGATCGCGCGCGAGTACCAGGCGCTCATGGACGTCGCGCTCAATCGGGTGCACGCCGGCATCACGCTCGCCGACGGCTCGGATGCCCGGTTCGAGGAACAGGTGGTGGGCAAGCTGCGAACGGCGCTCGGCCGCGAGGTACGCGCCCATTTCCGTTCGGACAGCGCGATTCTCGGCGGGATCGTCGTGCGCGTTGGCGACCGTGTGTTCGACGGGTCACTCCGCCGCAAGCTCGCGGTCCTGCGGCGCCAGCTGCTCGGGGCCAGCTAACGGGGTCGGCCCGACTCAGGCGGTCTTGAGTTCCCCGGCTCCCCCGGGCGGTGGCGTCAGCATAGCTTCCACGGCCACATGCTCGCGCTTCTGCTCGTTCTCGTGGCCCATGACACGACGCGCTACTGGCAGCAGGGGGTGAGTTATCGCATCACGGCGCGCCTCGACGAGGCGACCGGCGTGCTCAGCGGCCAGGCCCACATTACCTACGTCAACAACTCCCCCGATACGCTCCGGGACTTCTACGTCCATCAATACCTGAACGCATTCCGGCCCGGGTCGCGTTGGGCGGCGGCCGACAGCGCGGAAGACCGAGACCGCTTCCAGCATCTGCGCGATCCCGACTACGCATTCGAGCGTATCACGGGGGCTGACGTCATGGGCGAACCCGCGCGGCCCGACTACCCCTACGCCCCCGATTCAACGGTCGCGCACTGGCGGCTTCCCCGGCCGCTTGCGCCCGGCGACTCGCTCGCCGCGAACGTGGTCTGGCAGGCCCGACTCTCCACGGTTCCGCGGCGCCAGGGCCGGGCGGGGCGTCGGTTCGATTTTGCCCAGTGGTATCCCAAGGTCACGGTGTATGACCGCTATGGCTGGGAGGACCACCCGCTATATCCAGCGGGCGAGTTTTACGGCGAGTTCGCGACGTTCGACGTGACGCTCGATCTGGCCGCGGACCAGGTGATCGGCGCCACCGGGGTACCGATCTGCGGGGACCCGGGGTGGGAAGGGGCGCGCGCAGACCCCGACGAACCGGTCGACTATCAGCGCACGTTCTACGCCGACGGACCGCCTGGCGACTGCCCCGCCGCCGAGGCCGGACGAAAGACTGTGCGCTTCTTCGCCGAGCAGGTCCATCATTTCGCGTTTTCCCTCAATCCTCAATACATCTACGAGCAGAGTCGCTACCACGACGTGGTCGTCCACGTCCTCTACCAACCAGGCGACGGCGCCACGTGGGGACATGGGGTGGCCGCCGCCCGGACGGTCGCCGTGCTCGCCTGGCTCGACACGCTGTTTGGGCCGGACCAGTGGCCGCAGATCACGAACGTGCACCGGATCGAAGGCGGGGGCACGGAGTTCCCAATGATGGAGATGAACGGGAGTCCGTCGCTCGGCTTGATCGCGCACGAAACCGGTCACCAATACGTGATGGGACAACTCGCGAACAACGAGTGGCGCGAGGGATGGATGGACGAGGGGTTCACGAGCTTCCAGGAAGGGTGGTTCCTCGAGCACCACGGCGCGCCGCCCACCTACGACCGCCTGGAGCCCGAAGTGCTGTGGCTCGATCTGCATGGCTGGAGCGAGCCGGTGTCCATGGTGAGCGAGCGGTTCCGCGACTTCGATACCTATAACGCCATGATCTACGAGAAGGCGCAGCTTTTCTTCGAGGAGCTGCGCTACGTGGTTGGCGACGAGGTGCTGCATCGCATCCTGCGGACCTACTTCGCGCGCTGGAAGCTCAAGCACGTCAACGAGGACGCGTTCCGCGAAATATGCGAGGAGGTGGCGCATCGCGACCTCAAGTGGCTCTTCGCGGAGTGGCTGCACGCGACGCCGCTCTTCGACTACCGACTGGAGGCCGTCGAGCGACACCAGCTCCCGGACAGCCGCTGGCGCACCCGGGTGACGATCAGGCGGCTGGGCGACGGGTGGATGCCGCTTGAGATCGGCGACCGGGACACGATCTACGCGGTGGCGACCGGGCAGGCCGCGCGCGAGGACGTGGAGTTCACGAGCGTGCGCCGGCCCGGCCGCCTTATGCTCGATCCGCGGGAGCGGACCCACGACTGGAACCGCCTCGACGACCAAGAGTCTCGCCCGCTGACGGGGCGTGCGATGTGGGAACTCCGCGTCGACAACCCCGGTCGCGAAACCGTGGCGAGGGATCGGTTGGTGTCGGCGTGGATGCCGGTTGTGTGGACGAACGATTTCGGTGGATTGACGGTCGGATTCCGCGAGCGATCGAACTACTTCGCCAGCTACGACCAGACCCTCGTGCTCGGCACGGTGGCTACAGGCAGCACGGCGACGAGCAGGCTCGGCGGCTACGTCCGTCTCACGAACCCCATCACCGGTGTGCCTTCGCCCAGGCTCGAAACGAGCCTGGCGGCGTGGAACTTCGAGGGCCGTGCGGGAGCCGAACTCGCCTGGGACCACGCGTTGCGCGAGCACCTCGGCTTTGGGCCCGACCCTCACGTCGGGTTCCGCGTGCTGTGGATGGCGACGACGGCGATGGGCTACCTCGATCCCCGCCTCTGGGACGATGCCGGGACGATCGAGGCCGGGCCCTGGGCCGAGACGTCGGTGACGAGCGGCTCAGAGGGGCACGCGACCCTGGCGCGTTGGCGGGCAGAGGGGACCGTGGGGGCGGTCTACCGCAACCCTGGGGCCGGTACCGTGTCGCCGACGCGCTACGATGTCGCGGACTTCGCGCGGCTGATGGGCTCGGCCAGCGTGCGTACGGAACTCTCGGCGGCGACCGTGCTCGGCCTGCGCGTGTTTGCGGGCGGCTACTTCGGCAACTCCCTGCCCGTGAAGCAGCGTCGGATCATGGTGAGCGGGGCGAATCCCTACGACGTGTTCCCGAACCCGTTCCTCGCGACTGCCGGGGCACTCCTCGTACGACCCGGGCTCTTCTACCAGACGCCAGGCGACGGGAACCTGCGGGCGTACAGCCCTGATCTTGGCGGACGCTGGGCCCTGACCGCGAATGGCGAGCTCACCCACACGATCGTGCGCCGCTCTCGGGGGCTCGTGCGCACCGTGGGGCTCGAGGTGTTCGGGGACGTCGGCCTCGTGGACTCCCTCGCTACCGTCGCCGCCCAGCCCTCCGGTGCGGCCACGACACTCGAGGATGCTGGCCTCGGCCTCGTGTCTGCCCAGCGGTTCCAGGACCTCTCCTGGACGCTCAGGATCGAGTTCCCCTTCGAGATGAACTTGTGGCAGCTCGCCGCGGACACGAGCGCGCCCGGCGCGCGGTGGGCGGTGCGCTGGCTCGTTAGCCTGAGCCCGAGCTTCTGACGTGACGGGCGCCGGCCGACGCGAGTTCTTTCGCGACGCGTTCGGGCGTCTCGCGCGCGAGGTGACGGCGCGGACCGAACGCCGGGTGGTCGCTGGTCGCCACTTCCGGCCGCCTGGCGCGGCCGAGGAACTCGCGTTCCTCGCGTCGTGCACGCGCTGCGGGGATTGCATTGACGCGTGCCCGGTCCACGCCATCTTCAAAGCGCCGCCCGGCAGCGGCCTCGCGGTGGGCACTCCCGTGCTTGAGCCCGCGCTGCAAGCTTGCGTGGTCTGTGCCGATATGCCGTGCGCCCGCGCCTGCGAAACGGGTGCGCTCGTGGTGCCCATGGACGGCTGGGCGAAGGTCCGGCTGGGCGTGCTGTCCCTCGATCCCGCGCGTTGTATCGTGTTTCACGGAGCGGCGTGCGGCGTCTGCGCGCGCGTGTGCCCGGTCGGGGAGCGCGCGCTCGCGCTCGATGCGGGAGGGCGACCGGTGCTGCGGCCCGAAGGATGCGTAGGGTGCGGGTCGTGCGTGACAGCCTGCGTGACCGCGCCTCCGTCCCTCGCCCTTACGTTTCCGGAGGAGTTGTGAGCGACGTCCCGTATCGTGTAGCAAAGCCGTGGGGGCACGAGCTCATTTGGGCCCGGACTGACCGCTACGTCGGGAAGATCCTCCACATCGAGCCCGGCCACGTGCTGAGCCTCCAGTATCACAACCGGAAGGATGAGACGATCCACGTGTTGCGAGGGGAAATCGTGCTTCGCCTCGAACAGGGCGGGGCGCTCATCGAGCGGCCACTGCGCGAGGGTGAATCCTTCCACATCCCGCCGCTCCTCGTCCATCAGTTCGAGGCCGTCGTCTCGAGCGATCTGCTCGAGGCGTCGACGCCCGAGCTCGACGACGTCGTGCGCTTGAAGGACCGCTATGGGAGAGCCTAGGTGAAGGTCATCGTACCGCTCGCCGGCAAAGGGACGCGCTTGCTGCCGCTGACCCGCCGGGTGCCGAAGCCGCTCGTGCGGGTCGCCGCGCGCCCCGTGATGGACTACGTCATGGACGCGCTCGCGGGCCTCGACATCAGCGAGCTCGTTGTCATTACGGGGCATTTGAAGGAGGAAGTCGAGCGCTACATCACCCGGCATTACCCGATCCGGGCCCGCTTCGTGGAGCAGCGGACGCTCGACGGCACCGCGGGGGCCATTAATCTCGCGCGGCCGTTCGTCGACGAACCTGTTCTCATCGTCTTCGTGGATACGCTCTTCGACGCCGATCTCAGTGTGGTCAGGACGACGGACGCCGATGGCATTCTCTGGGCCAAGGAGGTCGAGGACTACCGCCGCTTCGGCGTCATCCTCACCGACGAGCGCGACGGCATGACGCGGATCGTCGAAAAGCCCGAGGCGCCGGTCTCGAAGCTCGCGAACATCGGGTTGTACTACATGCGCGACTGGCGCGCGCTCTTCGCCGGGATTACCGACGTTCTTCGGCGGCCGCCGGGGGCCGGGGGCGAGTTCTATCTGACCGATGCGTTTCAGCACATGGTTGATCATGGCCGCCGGCTCCAGGTGGTCCGCGTCTCGGGGTGGTATGACTGCGGCAAGGTGGCGACGTTGCTCGAGACGAACCACCACCTCCTCGAGCACGGCCGGGCCCGACTCCCCGGCCCAGAGTGCACGGGCTGCACCGTCGTGCCGCCGGTGCACGTCGAGGCGGGTGTCACAATTCGCGACTCCACTATCGGCCCCAACGTCACCATCGAAGCGGGCAGCCGAATTGCCGACAGCACCCTCGCCAACTGCATCCTCGGGCGGAACGTCCGCGTCGAGCGCGCGGTGGTCCGGGACTCCCTGATCGGGGACGACCAGGTCATCAAGGGGATCACGGTCGAAGCGGCTGTCCTCGACCAGGGGGAGTTCGCACCGGCGCGATAGGTCGGTCGCCGTGGTCGCGGGCAGGTGCGCCGAGTTAGGTTTTCAGGACTCCCCAAGCGAGCGCTGGAGGCATGATGAACGTCAGCGACGTGCGAGAGCTGTTCCAGTTCAACGCGTGGGCCAATCGGCGGATGTTCGACGCTCTCGCTGCACTGCCCACCGAGCAGTACCGGCAGGACCTCAAGTCCAGCTTTGGGAACATCCACGGCACGCTCGCCCATCTCGTTGGAGCTGAGAAGGTGTGGTTCGCGCGCTGGCAGGGGCAGCAGCCCACGGCGCTGCTCAAGGGCGACGACGTCGGCTCGCTGCAAGAGCTCCGCGCCATGTGGGAGGAGCTCGACGCCGAGCGTCGCCAGTACCTCGGGGGGCTGACCGACGCCCTGCTCGGGTCGACGGTCGTCGTACGCCCCACGGGCGGCGGCAAGGAGTACCTTCACACGCTCCAGCAGACGATCCAACACACGGTTGACCATTCGTCCTATCACCGCGGTCAGATCGTCACCCAGCTGCGACAGCTCGGGATCAAGCCGCCGAGCACCGTGTTCATCGGATTCTTGCGGGAGCAGGCAACCCAGCCGGCCAGTCGGTAAGTAATTACTGCACAGTTCGTTACAGGATTGTGAAGCGCCCGGGAACCAGCGTCGGTTACTGTCCGTTCAGTAACTAACGTCTTCGAAGGACGCTCCGGTGCCCAACGTTCGCCTCGTTCGCTCGACCACCCCGCGCTGGCAGCGCCGCAAGCAGGCGCGGCCCGGGGAGATCGTGGCCGCTGCCCTCCAGCTGTTCGTCGAGCGGGGGTTCGCCGCGACGCGCCTCGAGGACGTCGCGCGACGCGCCGGCGTGACGAAGGGCACGGTCTATCTCTACTTCGACGGGAAAGAAGCGCTTTTCAAGGCCGTGGTGCGCGACACGATCGTGCCGTGCATCGCGAAGGGCGAGGCGCTCGCGCAGGCCCACACCGGGACTGCACGCGAGCTGTTCCTTACGCTGGTCGAGCAGTGGTGGCGGCTCATCGGCGAGACGGAGCTCTCCGGGATTCCCAAGCTCATGCTCGCCGAGGCGGTAAACTTTCCCGAGCTCGCGCGCTTTTACTACGACGAGGTCGTGAGTCGAGGGCACCGTCTCATCGCGAGCGTGCTCGAGCGGGGGATCGCAAGCGGCGAGTTTCGGGCGGTCGACGTGCGGGCGGCGTCCCGCCTCGTCATGGCGCCGCTTCTGCAGGCCGCGCAATGGCGGCACTCGTTCGCGGTGTGCGGCGGAGAGCCGCTCGACATGGCAAAGCATCTCGGCACCTACGTGGACATCTTCCTCTATGGCATCTCGAATGCTTAAAACCTCAGTCGTGGTGACCTTGGCGTTCCTCGGCGTCGTGGGCCGGCTGGGCGCCCAGGCAAGCCCCCTCCGCCTGTCGTTCGCCGACGCCGTGAGTCGTGCCGCGGGCACCGCGCCCTCGGTTGCAGAGGCGAGCCTCGACCTCGATCAGGCGGACGCGCGGGTGCGTGAGGCGCGCGGCGCGTTCTTTCCGACGTTCGGCGTGGCGGGGCTGTGGGTGAACCGGAGCTATTCGAGTAAGTCGTTCGGGTTCTCGTTCCCGACCATTCCGGGCGTCCCGGCGTTCTTGCCCACGATCATTCCGGCCTTCAACAACTACGACGGGCGCTTCACGGCGACCGAAACGCTCCTCGATTTCTCGAGCATGGGGCGGATCCGCGCGGCCCATGCGCAGGTCGACGCGACGGACGCCGTGAGGGGGCAGGTCGTCGAAGGCGCCGCCCAGACCGCGGGGCTCGCCTACTTGCGCGCCGCCCGCGCCGGCGCCTCGGTCGCCGCGCGACGGGCGGATTCGAGCATCGCCGACGAGCTGGTCGGGCTCGCCCAGGCCCAGAAGACGGCCGGTGTGAGTGCCGCGATCGATGTCACGCGCGCCGAGACCCAGCTCGCCGTCGCCGAAGGCCTGCTCGTAGTCGCGCTGAACCAGGACGACCAGGCGCATATCGATCTGGCCCGGGCGCTCGGTCTCGATCCCGCGACGCCTATGGAGCTGACCGACACGCTGGGCACGACGCTCGCCCTGGTAGACGTGCCGAGCGAGCGCGATTCGGACGTGGCCCTCGCCTTGGCGAACCGGCCGGATCTCCGGGCCGAGGCCGCCCGGGGGCTCGCAGCGCAGCGCACGGGGTCAGCGATCGCGGCCGAGCGTCTGCCACGGGTGAGTCTCGAGGGCGACTACGGCGTGAACGGGCCCACCGCGCCGAGCGCGCTGTCGACGCGCCAGATCAGCCTCGAGGTGAGCATCCCGCTGCTCGACGGTCTCCGGCGCGAGAGTCAGATCGCCGAGCAGGACGCGGTCGCGCAGGCGTCGGCCGTGCGTGTGGGGGATCTTCGCCAGCAGATCGCGGCGGACGTCCAGGGCGCGCTGCTCGACCTCCGGTCGGCCGCAGCCGAGCAGCGGATCGCCCGCGAACGGCTGCGGCTCGCCGAAGAGGAACTGGCCGAAGCCCGGGAACGCTTTGCTGCCGGCGTGGCCGGGAACATCGAAGTGATCGATGCGCAATCGAATCTCGTGCAGGCCCGCGATGCGGACATCGACGCCCGGTACGAGGCCGCCGTCGGCCGCGTGACGCTGGCGCGCGCGGTCGGCGTCGCGCGGACCCTGCACTAGCCAACGACAAGCTCGAGGACGGATCCTATGGCGGCAATTACGAAGCCCGAACAGACGAAGCCCGAACCCGCGCCGACTGGCAGGTCGGCCGGCGCCCCCCAAGCTCCGAGCACCCCGAGCCCCGCGCCGCAACCCGGCGGGCGGCGCCGTCTCGTGTTCGGCCTGATGGCCGTGGCCCTCGTGGCCCTCGTCGTGGTCGGGGTCCGGCACTGGATCTTCGGGCGCAGTCACGTCTCGACCGACGACGCGCAGGTGGACGGGCACATCATCCCCGTGCTGCCGAAGGCGGGCGGGTTCGTCACACGGGTCAACGTCGAAGAGAATCACCCGGTGAAAGCCGGGGACACGCTGGTCGTGTTGGACGATCGGGACTATGTCGTGCGGCTCGCCCAGGCAGAGGCGGACCTCGCGACGGCGCTTGCGAGCGTCTCGAGCAACGTCCGCGTGGGTCAAGCCGAGGCCCGGGTGGAGCAGGCCGAGGCGAACGCCAAGAAGGCGCAACAGGACCTGGCACGGCTCGCGCCCCTCGCGGCCCAGGACATCGTGAGCAAGCAGCAGCTCGACGCGGCGGAGAACGCAGTTCGCGGGGGTGATGCCGCGCTGGCCGAGGCGCAGGCCGCGCTCGCCGGCGCGGACGCCCGCGTCGCGGCCGCCCGGGCGGCGCGCGACCAGGCCGCCCTCAACCTGTCCTACACCCGGGTGACGGCCCCGGCGAGCGGCATTGTGAGCAAGAAGACGGTCGAGCTCGGGCAGCTCGTGCAGCCTGGGCAGCCGCTCATGAGCGTTGTCCCGCTCGACGACATCTGGGTGACGGCGAACCTGAAGGAGACGCAGACCGCGGATCTGAAGCCCGGGGACCCGGCCGATATCACCGTGGACGCCTATCCCGGGCGGCACTTTGCCGGCCACGTGGAGAGTCTCTCGCCCGCGACGGGCGCCAAGTTCTCGCTCCTCCCCCCAGACAACGCGACCGGGAACTACACGAAGGTCGTGCAGCGTCTGCCGGTGCGGGTGCGTCTGGACGGGGCGAACGACGCTCAGCAACCGCTCCGGCCGGGGATGAGCGTGGTCGCGACCATTCAGACGCGGTAGCGCCCGTGACCGCCGCCGTGATGACGGCGCCGGTGTTCGGCGCCGATACCGACCGTTACAAGAACCGCTACATCATCGCGATGACGGTGTCGCTCGCGTCCGTGCTCGAGCTGCTCGACACGAGCATCGTGAACGTGGCGATCCCGCACATGATGGGGAACCTGGGCGCGACCCTGGACGAGATCGCGTGGGTGTCGACCGGGTACATCGTGGCGAACGTGATCATCCTCCCCATCACGGGGTGGCTGTCCGCGTTCTTCGGGCGCCGGCCGTACTTCGCCGGGTCGATCGGGATTTTCGTCGTGGCGTCGTTCTTCTGCGGCAACGCCCATTCGCTGGTCGCGCTCGTCCTCTGGCGGATCGTCCAGGGCCTCGGCGGGGGCGCGCTCCTCTCCACGTCGCAGGCGATCCTCTACGAGGAGTTTCCGCGGGAGGAATTCGGGACCGCGATGGCGATCTTCGGCGTCGGCGTGATGGTGGGCCCGACGCTGGGGCCGACGCTCGGTGGCTACATCACGGACGCGTTCGGATGGCCGTGGATCTTCTATATCAACATCCCGCTCGGCATCCTGGCCCTGGCTCTCACGCTCACCTTCATCCAGAACTCGCGCTACCAGCAGCGGGTGGCGAGTGTGGACTACGTCGGGCTGCTCCTCCTCGCGGTCGGGATCGGCGCGCTCCAGACGATGCTCGAACGGGGTGAGCGCCTGGACTGGTTTGAGTCGCGCCAGGTCTCGGCCCTCGGGCTGGCGAGCGCGCTGTCGCTCGCCGCCTTCGTGTGGCACGAGCTGACGACCGAACACCCCGTCGTGGACCTCCGGATATTGAAGAGCCGTCAGCTCATCGTCGGGGTCGTGTTCGGGGGCGTCCTCGGTGTCTGTCTCTACGCGACGGTGTTTGTACTCCCCGTGTATCTGCAGACTCTCCAGAACTTCACGGCCGAGCAGACGGGCTTCGTGATCCTACCCGGGGCCCTGGCGAGCGCCTTCACGATGGCCGTCATGGGTCGTTTTACGGGCCGCTTCGATGCGCGGCTTTCGATCGTGGCGGGGGTGGGGCTGTTCGCCCTGTCGATGTGGAAGCACGCGCATTTCACGACGCAGAGCGGAATGAGCGATTTCTTCTGGCCACTGATCTTCCGCGGCGTGGGGCTCGGCCTGATCTTCGTGCCCCTCACGAACCTGGCGCTCGCGGACCTGCCGATGACCAAGATCCCGAACGGCACCGGGCTCTTCAACCTGATGCGACAGCTGGGCGGGAGCGTAGGCATCGCCATCTCGGCCACCCTAGTCCAGCGGTTTCAGGCGATCCACCGCGCGGACCTGATCGCGAACATCACGCAGTACAGCGTCGCGACGCAGGCGCGGCTCTCGGGAATCATGGCGCGTCTGGCGAGCGAGGGGACGCCGGCCGCGCTCTTGCAGGCGAAGGCGCTGCGGATCATCGACGGCCAGGTCACGGCGCAGGCGTTGATGCTGTCCTTCGATCAGCTCTTCATGCTGTTCGGCGCGTCGTTCGTGGTGTCGTTGCCGCTGCTCCTCCTGATGCACCGTAGCAAGGGTTTCCCCGGCGGCGCGGCGGCGCATTGAACCGCCGCGCGGGTGGTTCTCGTGGCCCGGCGGCTTGAGGTCGGCGAGGGGGCGCCTGACTTCGCCCTCCCGGATCAATCGGGCGCGCTGGTCCGACTGAGCGACCTGCTCGGTCGCCAATCGGTGGTCCTCTACTTCTACCCAAAAGACGACAGCCCGGGTTGTGCGCGCGAGGCCCGCGCCTTTGAGGCTCAGCGCGAGATCATCAAAGGGGCGGGCGCGGCCGTGGTCGGCGTGAGCCGCGATTCCGTGAGCTCGCACCGACGGTTCGCTGCGCGCGAGCATCTGGCGTTCTCGCTGCTGAGCGATCGTGAGGGGACGGTCCGACGGCTCTACGGCGTGGAGGAAGCGCTCGGCTTTCTGCCGGGCCGCGTCACCTACGTCATCGACTCAGGGGGTGTCGTGCGCCACGTGTACTCATCGTGGGTGCACCCGACGCGACACCCCGACGAAGCGCTCGCCGCGCTCCGCGGCCACGCGGGCCCGGCATGAGCACCGGCACGGCGCTCATTACGGGCGCCTCGAGCGGCATTGGGGCCGAGTTCGCCAAGCTCTATGCGGCGGCGGGATACGATTTGGTGCTGGTGGCTCGGCGGCTCGCTCGCCTCGAGGAAATCGGCGCAGATCTCACCCGGCGTCACGGCGTCCGGTGTGAGGCCGTGGAGCTTGATCTGTCGGATCGGGAGGCGCCCCGGACCCTCGCGGCGCGGCTGCCCAACGCGTCGGTCGACGTGCTCGTGAACAACGCGGGGTTCGGGCGGGTCGGCGCGTTTGCGGACAGCGACCCGGCCGCAGTGGAACGGATGATTGCGGTCAACATCTCGGCGCTGACGGCGCTGACCCGACTCTTCGTGCCGGCCATGGTGTCGCGGGGTAGGGGTGGAGTGCTGAACGTGGCGTCCACCGCCGGGTTCGTCCCGGGACCCCTGATGGCCGTCTACTACGCAACGAAGGCGTACGTGATTTCATTTACCGAAGCCCTAGCGGAGGAGCTGCGCGGGTCTGGCGTGCGTGTGACCGTGCTGTGCCCGGGGCCGACGACGACCGAGTTCCAGACGGTCTCCGGCATGCAGTCTGCCCGACTCTTCCGGATGCCCGGGATCATGGATGCGGCGAGCGTGGCGCGGGCGGGCTACTTGGGGCTCGCGCGCGGTCGGCGAATGGTCGTGCCGGGGCCGCTGAACAAGCTGACCGCCTTCGCCCCGCGGGTCTCACCCCGTGGGCTCGTTCCCCGCGTCGTGCGGCTTCTGCAGCAACGCTTCCACTAACGCACTTCCGCCATCGCGGCGGCGACGAGGAGCGCCCGCAACACTCCAAGCGGCCCGTCCGCGTTTTCGTACCATTCGGTCCGCAGGTGTGTGTCCCCGGAGCGGCCGCCGGCGCCGAGCGCGATCGCCGGGACCCCGAGCGCGATCGCGCCGTTGGCGTCGGTCGAGGCAGTGGCGAACTCGGCATCGCGGCCGAGGGCTCGGTTCGCCGCGACGGCGACTCGCACGAGCGGGTGAGCCAGCGGGGTGAGGCCCGACGGCCGGTCGCCTAAGAGCTGCACCGCGAGGGCGAGTTCGGGCGTGCCGCGGGCACGTCGGCGATTTTCGTCATCCCGCGCCCGCTCGAGCGCCGCCCGTAGGGTAGCGTCGATCTGCGCCAGCGCCTCGGGGTCCTCGCTGCGGAGGTCGACGTCGAGCCACGCCTCAGGCGGGATGGAGTTCAAGCCCACGCCCCCGCCCAGGCCCACAAGAGCGCAGGTGGTGCGGGGGGAGACGCGCGCGGGAAGGTCGGCGAGCAGCGCCGCCGCGCGGCCCACGGCGTTCGCGGGGTTCGCGACACCGAAGGCGGCCCAAGAATGTCCCCCGGGTCCGCGAAACGTGGCGCGGTAGCGCCGGGCACCGAGCGCGCGGTGAACGATCCGCTCGAGGCCTGCGCCATCCAGGGCGATCAGCGCGAGAGGTCGCTGGCCCGTCAGCAGATGTTTCACGCCCCGCAGATCGCCCGCTCCCTCCTCGCCGACCGTTGCGGCGAGAAGGATGGGGCGCGCGGTCGGCACCTGTGCCCGCGCCAGCGCCTCGCCGACCCCCACGAGCGCCGCGAGACCGCGCGCATTGTCCGAGATCCCCGGGCCTTCGAGGCGCTGGCCTCGGCGGGCGACCGTGACCTCGACGTCGGGGCCGAACACCGTGTCGAGATGCGCCGTGAGCACGACCGGCGAAGCCCCGTCTTTCTGCGCAGCGCCTGCCCACCCGTGCACGTTGCCCACTTCGTCCACGGATACGTCGCGCAACCTGGCCTCGCGGAACAGCTCCGCGACGTGTCGCGCGCGCGCGCCCTCGGCGCCGGTCGGGGCTGGAATGCTGGAGAGGGCGGCCTGTCGGGACAACGTGAGTTCGTCGGCGCGCTCGATGTGGCGGCGAGCGGCGCGGATTCGCTCGTGGGCGAGCAGCCGGGCGATGGCGTCATTCATGGCGCGGGCGCTCCAAACTTGCGCCGTTGCGGAGGGCCGGGCCAGAGGGAGCCCAACGCTCGCTTGACGGACGAAGCGACCCGCGGCCACTGTCGTAGCCGCTCGGGTCGGGCGCTGTCGTTTGCTCTATAGCGTGATTGGCCGTGGATCGGCATACTTGCAACCGCATGCTCGAAGACGTGATGCACCGTCGCGCGTTCGTCCTTGCGTCGTGCGGCGCTTTCGCGTCGGCGTGGCTCGCCACCGACCCAGGCAAGCTCGGTGCGTCGCTGGCCCACGCCGCGCGCGTCCGCGCGGGCCGGGGGGCGCAGGCGTGGGAGTTCTTCACGGTCGATCAGGCAGCCGACGTGGACGCCATCTCGGCGCAGATCCTCCCGACCGACGATCTCCCGGGCGCGCGGGAGGCGGGCGTCGCGCAGTTCTTGGACCATTCCCTCTCGACCTGGGCGCAGGGTCAACGCGACGACTTTACCAGCGGTCTGGATGATCTGAACCGTCGAGTCGGGGACCGTTGGCCCGGGGTCGGCCGGTTCGCGACACTCTCCTCGGAACGGCAGATCGAGCTGCTCCGCGTCGTCGAGCAGACCCCGTTCTTTCAGATGATGCGCTTTGCCACCATTGCGGGGACCTTCGCGAACCCGTCATGGGGCGGGAATCGCGACAAGGCGGGGTGGCGAATCCTCGGTTTCGAGGACCGCTTTTTCTGGGAGCCGCCGTTCGGCGACTATGACGCCGACGTGACGGGAAGCGGCAAATAGTGCGCGTGAGCGGGTCTCCGAGTGCGCGGTTCCGGCCCCGCGACCTCGTCGACGTCGTGGTCGTCGGATCGGGTGCGGCGGGTGGGATCGTGGCGAAGGAGCTGGCGACAGCCGGTCTCACCGTTGTCGTGCTCGAGCAGGGGCCGCGACTCGAGCGGCAGCAGTTCGAGCACGACGAGTTCAAGTACTTTTTCCGCAATGGCATTGTCAACGACCCCGAGCGCCAGCCGCAAACCTTTGCGCCCACCCCCGACCAGCAGGCGAAACGCGGCGCCGGCCGGCTGATGTACGCCAGGCTCGTGGGGGGCGGAAGCGTGCACTTCACGGCGAACTACTGGCGCTTCCACGAGATCGACTTCGTCGAGGCGAGCCGCCACGGCTCAATTAGTGGCACTGGGTTCGCCGACTGGCCGATCACCTACGCCGACTTGGAGCCCTACTACACGAAGGCGGAGTGGGAGCTCGGGGTGTCAGGCGTACCGGGTCCCTTCGACGCGCCTCGATCGCGCGCCTATCCGCTGCCGCCCATGCCTGTGAAGGCCTCGGGCGTCCTGTTCGAGGAAGCATCCCGTCGGCTCGGCTTGCATCCCCAGCCGGTGCCGCTCGCCATCCTGTCGGAGCCGTTCGGCGGCCGCATGGCGTGTCACCACTGTGGGTTCTGCCTGGGGTTTGGGTGCGAGTTCGGCGCCAAGTCGGCCACGCTCTACACCGTGATTCCCGTCGCCGAAGCCACAGGGCGCTGCGAGATCCGGCCCCAGAGCTACGTTCGCAGAATCGAGATCGACGAGCGCACTGGCCGGGCAACGGGGGTGATCTACTTCGACGAGCAGAAGATCGAGCAGCGACAGCGCACCCGTTCCGTCGTCGTGTGCGCCAACGGCGCCGAGACGCCACGGCTGCTCCTGATGTCGCGGTCGAACCGGTTTCCGGACGGGCTCGCGAACTCGAGCGGCCTCGTCGGCAAGTACCTGATGTTCAACGGCTACTGCACCGCGGGCGGTACCTTCGAGCGTTTGCTGAACGAGTGGAAGAGCGTCACCGCCTCGCGCATGATCCATGACTTCTACGATGCAGATCCAGCGCGCGGGTTCTACGGCGGCGGCGGTATTGACGCCCGCTTCGCGGGCTACCCCATGGGATTCGCCCTCGGCGGCGTAATCGGCACGCTAGGGCCCGACATGCCGACCTGGGGAGCGGACTACAAACGATTGCTGCGGGAGTCCTATTCCCGCACGATGTACGCGGCGTGCCACACCACGTCGCTCCCGCTCGCCGCCAATGCCGTGTCGCTCGACCCAACGCTCAAGGACGACTGGGGACAGCCTGCGCTCCGCTTCACCTACCAGGATCACCCCGACGATCTTGCGACCATGCGGTTCCTGCAGGCCAAGGCGCTCGCGATTCTGGAGGCGGCGGGAGCGCGGCGGGCCTGGGCAGACCCGGTCAACCCGTCGACCTTCGCGGTGCACCTGCTCGGCACCTGCCGCATGGGCGACGACCCGCGAACGTCCGTGGTGGATCGCTACAATCGAACCCATGACGTCCGAAATCTCTTCCTGTGTGACGGCAGCAGTTTCGTGACGTCCGGCCGCGGCCAGCCGACGTGCACGATTCAGGCGTTGGCCTACCGGGCTGGTGAGCATATCGCCCAGTTCGCGCGGCGCGGCGAGATCTGACGGGCGAACCGGGACGAAGGGTTTATTCCCTTCACCGACGATCCGTGGCAGGGCCACGTGCAGCTCAGTGCGAACGCGGGGGGGGGGAGACGCCGCGCGACCCCGTCTCTCGTAACCCAACGCTGGCTTGACCCAAGACGACGCCCGGGCGACACTAGCCCTTGATGCGACGCTGCCGGTGCCGCTACGGGGCATTTCGATCACCTGGGGGTCCCCTGCGGACAGCCCCGGGTGACCCGTCGCGGGATCGAGGCGGGCCGCAGGAGCCGGGCGCGTGACGGTAGGGCACTTCCGCGACATTGAGCGATCGTACTTCGACCTGCGCTGGCACCTCGATCCGGTGGCCGCGACGCAGGCCGGCGTGACGACGCACGACGAGCGCTTCGGTCGATACAGCCCGGCCGCCCTGGCACCTCATCTCGCCGCGCTCACGGCGTTGGCCGCGGCGCTCGAAGAGGCGACGACCGACGGTCTCGACGATGAGATCGATCGGACCGCCCTCCTCAACGAAGTGCGCGTCACCCTGCGTCGCTTCGAGCACGAACGGCCCCAGGCCAAGAACCCCGGGTTTTGGTTGTCCCACCTGTTCGCGGGGCTTCACCTCCTCTTGCAGCGCCGGGACCGCCCGGCGGCCGCACGCGCGCACGCCGTCGCGGCGCGACTCGAGGACGTCGCCCCGTTCCTTGAGGATGCGCGCCTCGCGTTGGTCGAGCCTGTGCGCCTGTTTGCGGAGACCGCCATCCAAGTAGGGCCCGGCGGCCTCGCGCTCGTTCGGGAAGTCACGGCGTCCCTGTCGGGTGACGTACCTGAACTCGCCCCGCGCCTCGCCGCCGCGGCCGACATCGCGGTCGCGGCCCTGCTGCAGTTCGAGCGGGACCTCGAGCGCTGGCGAGACCGGGGCGGGGACGCCTTCGCGCTCGGCGAGGACGACTTCACGTTTCGCCTCCATTTCGAGCACGCGCTACCGGACAGTGCGCCTGAGCTGTGGCGCTATGGACACCGGTTGAAGGAGGAAGTGGAATCCGACCTCGCCGCCCGAGCACGCCGGCTCGACGGGCGGGGGCGGTGGCAGGCCGTGGTCGAGCGCCTCAGGGCCGAACACCCGAGCGAGACCGAACTCGTCGCGGCCTACGGCGCGGAAATGGCTCGGGCGCGGCAGTTCGTCATCGACCGCCGCCTCGCCCCACTCCCCAAAGCGCCGCTCGAGGTCGTGCGAACACCGAGCTTCATGGAGCCCATCATCCCGTTCGCGGCCTACGAGAGTCCGGGGCCGTACTCGGCGGACCGCACGGGCTGGTTCTACGTGACGCTGCCCGACCGGGCGCTCTCGGCCGAGCAGCGGGAGCGCGCCCTGCGGGACCATTGTCGGTTCGAGATTGCAGGGACGGCTCTGCACGAAGGCTATCCGGGGCATCATCTGCACCTGCTGCACGCTCAGGCCCAGCCGTCGCACGTGCGCAAGAACCTGTGGACGCCTCTGACTGTGGAAGGCTGGGCGCTGTACTGCGAGGACATGATGGGTGAGGAGGGGTTCTACTCGTCGGAGGAGGAGATGTTCTTCCAGCGCGTCCACCTCCTGTGGCGCGCCGTGCGCGTGCTGCTCGACGTCGGTCTGCACACGCGCGGCATGACCTTCGAGCAAGCCGTCGGCGAGCTGTTGGACCTGCAGTTCGATCGAGCCCACGCCGAGGCGGAGGTGCGGCGGTACTGCGCCGAGCCGGCGTACAACCTCTGCTACGCCGTGGGCCGCCGCGAGTTGCTGCGCTTGCGCGAGGCCTACCAGGCCGCCTCCGGCCGCGCCTTCACGCTGCGCGCGTTCCACGACGCCGTGCTCGCGTACGGTGGGCTCCCGGTCACGCTGATACGCTGGGGTCTCGGGCTCGCGTGACGAAGGTTGTGCGGCGGACCGGCGGCGCGCGCCGGCCGCTGCCGCGCGCGGTCATCCTGTTTGGCTTGGTCTCGCTCCTGAACGATCTCTCAAGCGAGATGATCTACCCGCTTCTCCCCGCGCTTGTCACAGGGGTGCTCGGCGCGGGGGCCGCGGCCCTCGGCGCGCTCGACGGGGGCGCGGAATTCGCGGCCGCGGTGGTGAAGTTCGCGGCCGGGAAGCTCGCCGATCGCACCGAGCGGCGCGGGCGTCTCGTGGTGCTGGGCTATGCCGTGGCGGTGGCCGTGCGGCCCATCATCGCCGCCGCGGCCGCGGCCTGGCAGGTGATCGGACTCCGGGTGGTCGACCGGCTGGGCAAGGGCCTCCGCACTCCGCCCCGCGACGCGCTCATTGCGGACCTGACGCCGGCGTCCGAGCGGGGACGGGCCTTCGGTGTGCAGCGGGGCCTGGACCACGCCGGTGCGGTCCTCGGTCCCGTGCTCGCGTGGTACCTGCTCGCGCACCACACGAGCGTCCGCCACGTGATCGCCGCGAGCCTAATTCCGGGCCTCGTCGTTCTCGTTCTCGCGGTGTGGGCGGTGCGCGCGGCCGGTACGCCGGAGGCGGCGCGGAACGCTGCGACGCCCAGGCAGCGGCCCGTGGCACCCCCCGTCGTCTTCGGCATCACGGCCTTCTATCTCCTACGCCTGCCCGAAACTCTCATCATCCTCCGCGCGCAGCAGCTGGGAGTCGCGGTTGTGGTCGTCCCGCTTCTGTGGGCCGCGGTCCACGTTGTGAAGTCAGCCACGAGCTTCGCCGGCGGGCATGCGAGCGATCGGTGGGGACCGGAGCGCACGATGTGGGGTGGATGGGTGTGTTACGCCGGGCTCGCCGCGGCCATGGGCGCCGCGCACTCGACGGCCGCCGCGTGGGCGCTGTTCCTGGCGTTGGGTGTGGTCGCCGGCCTAACGGAGGGACCGGAGCGGGCGCTCGTCGCTCGCCTGGCGGGGGCGCGTCAGGGCAGCGGTTTCGGCTCCTATCACGCCGTGACAGGACTCGCGGCCTTGACCGGCGGGTTGGGACTGGGCCTGCTCTACGAGCAGCGCGGTGCAGCGATCGCGTTTTTCGTGAGTGCCGCGGGTGGCCTCGCGGTCGCGCTCGTCGCGTTGTTCAGCACCGTGCGCGGGGGCCGCGCGACGGCGTGATCCGGTGGGCGGTCGGTCAGCAGCAGCGACTCGTGCCCCGTCGCTCGAGGATTTCCGCGATGTAAGCGCTGCGGGTGAGCCGGACCGGATGCCCGGCCCTGCGGCAATGGTCGAGGTACGCTTCGTAGTCCGGGGCCCCGATCACCTGCCGTGCCGCACGCGCGAGGCGCGTGAGGAGGCGCGGGGTGCGCCTGGTCTCAGTCTCCCGTGGCATACGCGCTCTCGGTAAAGGGTGCTTCATGGACCTGCGGACGCTTGCGCTGCGACAGCACGAGCCACCATTCCCACACCGATGCGCCCACGAGCACGGCGACGATCCCCATGAACAACAGCGCCATGGCCGCGTCCATGTGGTCGTTGAAGATCAGCCGGGCGGCGTTCGGGGCTCCAGCCGCAACCGTCGCCGCGTGCGCGAGAAAGCCCAGATGGGGGTCCGACGCGAAGACCTTTTCCACCCCGGCGGTCATGGTCACGGCGAGGAGCCATAGGAGCGGGACGAGCGTGACCCAGGCGAACCGCGCGCGGCCCATCTTGATGAGGATCGTCGTGCCGACGCACAGGGCCACAGCCGCCAGCAGCTGGTTCGCGATGCCGAACAGCGGCCATAGCGAATTGATGCCGCCGAGCGGGTCCACGACGCCCTGATAAAGGAAGAATCCCCAGCCCGCCGTGATCCCGGCGCTCGCGATGAGGATGCTCGGGTACCATGACGTGGCCCCGAGCTTCGGGGCCGCGTGCCCGAGGAGTTCCTGCAGCATGAAGCGCCCGACTCTCGTACCGGCGTCGATCGTCGTCAGGATGAAGAGTGCCTCGAACATGATCGCGAAGTGGTACCAGAGCGCCTCGAAGCCGCTCCCGCCGAGGGTGCGGGTGAGGCTCGAGAACAGCTGGGCCATCCCCACGGCGAGCGACGGCGCACCCCCGGCGCGGGCGACGAGCGTTTGCTCGCCCATGCGCGCCGCGAGGCTCTGCATGACGTCGGGACTGACGACGAAGCCCGCCTGCTGAAGCGTCTGGGACGCTTGCGCGAGCGCCGCCGGCGCCGTGTTCATCGCGAAGTACACCCCGGGATCCAGGATGCAGGCGGCGATCATCGCCATGATCCCGACGAACGACTCCATCAACATGCCGCCGTACCCGATGAAACGGGCATCGCTCTCCCGGGCGATCATCTTGGGCGTGGTCCCGGACGCGATCAGCGCGTGGAACCCTGAAATGGCGCCGCAGGCGATCGTAATGAACGCGAAGGGAAACACTTTGCCCGCGAACACCGGACCCTGACCGAGACGGGCAAACACGGTCACCGCGGGCATCCGGAGCGGCGGCAAGACGATGAAGATGGTCAGGCCGAGGACCGCGATCGTCGTGATTTTGAGGAACGTCGAGAGGTAATCGCGCGGGGTGAGCAGCATCCACACCGGAAGCACGGACGCCACGAACCCGTAGGCCATGATCATCCACGTGAGCGCGACGCCGCTCTGGGTGAAGGGCCGGGCAAGCGCGGGGTGGCTCGCGACGAAGGCGCCCCCGCTGAGGGCTGCGACGAGGAGGAGCGCGCCCACAAGCGAGGCCTCGCCCACGGCACCCGGGCGCCACACGCGCATCCACCAGCCCATCAACAATGCGATCGGGATCGTGCAGACGATCGTGAACAAGCCCCAGGGGGAACCCTTCAACGCGTTGACGACGATCAAGGCGAGCACGGCGAGGAGGATGATCATGATGAAGAGCACGGCGACCATGCCGACCACACCGGCCGTCGAGTTCACCTCTTCTTTCGCCATCTGGCCCAGCGATTTGCCGTCGCGCCTGAGCGAGCAGAACAACACCGTGAAGTCCTGGACCGCCCCGGCGAGCACGACCCCGAGCACGAGCCACAGGGTGCCCGGCAGGAACCCGAATTGCGCGGCGAGCACCGGTCCGACGAGGGGACCCGCGCCGGCGATGGCGGCGAAATGGTGACCGTACAGGACGTAACGATTCGTGGGCACGAAGTCGCGCCCGTTATCGTGGCGTTCGGCGGGCGTGGCGCGGCGATCGTCGAGCCCGAACACCCGGTTGGCGAGAAAGCGCGAATAGAATCGGTACCCGATCGCGTAGCTCGCGAGCGCCGCCGTGAGCAGCCATGCCGCGCTGACCGGCTCTCCGCGGGAGAGCGCGAGGACCCCGAAGGCAGCCGCGCCGGCGAGCGAGACGCCGATCCACAGGAGCACCGAGCCGAGCCGTCGCATCGGACGCGTAACCTACGGCCTCGCTTGCCGTTGATCAAATTCGCACATAGGTTCGACAAACTTGAATCGCAACAGTTGGATGGTGGCGCCGCGGGACGCTGTGACCCGAGGGACGCAGGCGCCGCACGAGGAGCTCCGCGCGCAGCGGCCCGACGACCCGAGTGCGCGGCACGTCGCCATCGTGACCGGAGGGGCGACGGGCTTGGGGCGCGCGGTGGCGCTCGAATTTGCGGCCGGCGGTGTGGCGGTCGCGTTCAACTACGTCGACCTCCCCGACCGCGACGTCGCCGAGCAGGCGGTCCTCACCGAGACGGCCGTGCGGGCCTTTGGGGTCCCGGTGTACTGCGCCCGCTGCGACGTGCGCGACCATGGCGAGGTCACGCGCTTCGTCGACACCGTACGCGAACGCCTCGGCGGCGTGCATTATCTCATCAACAACGCCGGTGTCTCGCACGACGGTGCGTTGTGGCGCCTGTCCGCGGAGGCGTGGCAGGAAGTCATCGACACGAACGTGACCGGCGCCTTCAACTGCATCCAGGCGGTCGCCCGGTACATGCGCGCGCAGCGGTCGGGGAAGATCGTGAACGTCGCAAGCCACCAGGCGTTCCGGCCGGGCTTTGGGATCGCCAACTACGCCGCCAGTAAGGCCGCGCTGATCGGCCTCACCAAATCCGCTGCCGTCGACCTCGGGTCGGCCAACGTCAACGTCAATGCTGTCGCCCCGGGGTTCGTGAAGACCGACTTGCTCGCGAAGCTCCCCCGCGAAGTACTCGAGCGCGCCGAGCACGAATCCGTCCTCGGCCGCGTGGCTGAGCCCGAGGACGTCGCCCGGGTTATCGTGTTCCTCTGTAGTGAGGCGGCGCGGCACATCACGGGTCAGGTGATCGTGGTCGACGGCGGGCTGACGATCTCTTGAAAAAGGCGGGGCCTGACACGATTATTCGCGTGTGACTAATCCGTTGAGCGACAAACACTTACTGCGAAGCGCGTGGCTCGCGCTCGGGCTCGTGGCGCTCAGCTGCAGCCATCACGCCAACGCTCCCACCCCGCAGCCCACCGGGCCTCTGCCCACGGCGACGCTCGCGGGCCAAGCGGTCGCGCTATTACCCCTCACGCTCGTTGCCGCAGAGGACTCCCTCCGGTGGAACGCGGCCCTCGCCGACCGGCGCACGACGCTGATGCGGGCCGACAGCATCCTCGGCGCGCTCCTGCGGGGGCGAGCACCCGAGGTGACCTGGGTCGGGCCCGACGCGCTCCGGCGCGTGGCGCGCCGGGCGCCCGGCGTGGCGACCGACCCCGATCAAATGGGGCTCGCCATCATGCGCGCCCCGAAGCTCGACTTCGTGCCCGACCCGCTGCGCAGCCAGCTGCGCACCCTGGCAGCCTTGTCGGACGTCTCCGAGTTCACCCTCATCCCGGCGGCGTTGATCTACCTGCGGCCGCACGCGGGCCCGGGCGCGAGCACGCCCGGGATCGGCCGGGCCGAGCTCACGGTGGTCATTGCGGATGTCCGCACCGGGCAGGTCGCGTGGCGCACGGTGGCGCGCGGCGAGGGCGACGGTCCCTGGACCGCGCTGGTGAGCGCGGTGAAGGCGCTGACTCCCGGTCTGCCGTGATCAGTCACGCCTGCGCGCGCTGCGGGGCGGTGATCGAGGGCCTCGCGATCGGGAGCCTGTGCCCGGCGTGCGCGCGGTCGGCGCTGCGTCGGTCCGCGTGGCTGGCGCGCTGGATCGCGTTCGGGAGCACGATCGCTGTCGCGGCGTATGTCGCGCACCTCCTCCCCGCCGTGCGACCACCCCTGCAAGGCACGGCCCGCGCTGTCGCGGCGGGGGCGGTCGTCGCGTGGTGGTGGCTCACCTATCGTATCGCGAAAGAGGTCGCCCTCGTATGTCAGCGCTGAGACGACTCAGCGTTGTCCTCGCGTTGGGCATCGCGGGCCGGGCAAGGCTCTCGGCGCAGACGGCGCTCGCCATTTACAACGACGGCCGCGTCGTCGTACGCCGAAGCCTCCCCACACCCTTGGTGAAGGGACGCAATACGCTGACGCTCGAGGTCGACGGCATCGACCCGGCCAGCGTCTTCTCACCGGACACGAGCGTGTCCGTCGTCCTTGCCGTTCTCTACTCGCCGACCGACCGGCCTGGCGCGCTCGCCGCCGCCGTGGGCGAGACGCTCTCCTTTGTCCGCGGGGCGAACGACACCGTTCGCGCGAGCGTCGTGCGGGTCTCCCCGCCCGAGTACCGGCTCGCCGACGGTCGGTTCCTGATGGTCGAGCCGGGCGAGCCGCTCATTCCCGCCGCCCTCGTCCGCACGGTCCCCGAGCTCGCGCTGACGCTCGAGGCGTCGCGCCCGCGCCCGCGGACCGAGCTGGTGTATCTCACGACCGGCGTCACGTGGTCCGCCACCTACCAGGTGTTGCTGCAGGGGGGCTCGGCGGCCGTCTCCGGCACGGCGACGGTGCTCGCCCAGACGCTCCGGGCCGACAGTGCCGAGGTCGAACTCGTGGCCGGGACCGTCGGCCGTGCCCGGCAAGCAGTGCCCATGTTCGCTGGCCTCGCGGCGCGCGCGGCCGTCCCGGAAGCGGCCGATGTGAGCGAGGAGGCGGTGGGCGAGGTTCATGTGTACACGCTGTCCGGCCGCCTCGCGGTCCAGCCCGGCGTTGCCGCCGCGACGGCGCTGTTTCCACGGCTCACGGTCCCGGTCACCGAGCAGCTCATCGTGCCGGGCGCGCTGCCCTATCGCGGCTACCTCCCGAACTCCATGGGGGCCGAGCCGAACCGCGTGCCCGTCGAGGTCTGGTATACGCTACAGCGCCCGCGGGGCACTCCGTTTGGGGACCGGCCCCTGCCGGGCGGGGTGGTGCAGGTCTATCAGGCGGATTCCGCGGGCCGGCCCGCCCTCGTCGGCGAGGCGCGGAGCGACCACACGCCGGCCGGGCGCGACCTCCGGGTCCAGTCTGGCGATGCGTTCGACGTGACCGCCGAACGCGTGCTGATCGACTACGTCCAGGAGACGATCCCGCCCGTGCGGCGCGGCCTCCCGGCGACGCAACGCATTACGGCGAGCTTCCGCGTCACTCTCACGAACGCGAAGCCCACACCGGTCACGGTGGACGTCCGCGAGACCCGCGCGGGGACCTGGCAGGTGGTCACGAGCACCCTCCCCGCGGAGAAGCTGTCGGCCACCGAGGTCCGCTTTGCGGTCCCCGTCGCCGCGTCGGGGCAGGCGATCCTGACCTACACGGTCCAGGTGGAGTCGTGACCGTCCAGATTCTGCACGTCGCGGATCTGCATTTCGGCGCCGCCGCCGCGGTCGACCAAGTCGAAGCGCTCGAGGGCATGATCCCGGACCTCCGCCCCGACGTCGTGGTCGCAGCGGGAGACCTGTGCCAACGCGGGCGCCACGGCGAGATGCAGCGCGCGCGCGCGTTCCTGCGGGTCGCCGCGCAGACGGCGGCCGTGTATGCGCTTCCTGGAAATCACGATGTTCGCTGGTGGCGGCGACCGCTCGTGCCCTTCGGCCGCGGCGCGATCTACGAGGTCTACCGTCGCTACCTCGGTCCCGACCTGACGCCGACGCTCGAGGTCCCGGGTGCCCTGATCGCGGGCGTGCTCACGGCGCACGGCATCGCGTGGGGGTCGCTCACGTTGCGGCCGCGGGACCTCTCCGTCATCGGCCACCTGCCGTGGTCCGAATGCGTGCGCGTGCGCCGGGTGTTCGCGGCCGCGGCACCGGAGACCGCGCGGGTGCTCGTGGTGCATCACAACGTGCTGCGCGGACAACTGTCCGGCCGTATGGGCCTCGCGCGGTGGCGGCAGGCGCAGCGGCGCATCGTGACCTGCGGAGCGGACGTCGTCCTGTGCGGGCACGACCACCAGGAGTCGGCGGACATGCTCGGCAGCGTCGTCGTGTCGACGGCGGGCACGTTGAGCACACGGGCCCGCGGGGCGCGGCCCGGGAGCTTCAACTTCGTCACCATCGAGCCGTCGGCCGTCCAGATCACGTTTTTCCGCTGGGAAGCCGAGCGACAACGGTTCCAGCCCTCGGATACGTTCGCGTTCGCCCGCGGGGCGCGCACGGCGCCGACGGGCGTGCCCTAGCCGGGCCGCCCGTGCCGTTCGAAGGCGTCGATTTCTACGGGATCGACGCCCTGCTCACTGAAGAAGAGCGGGCGGTGCGGGATGCGGTGCGAACGTGGGTCGACAACCGGGTGATGCCCATCATCGCCCAGCATTATCTCGACGGCCGCTTTCCCGCTCACCTGGTGCCCGAGATGGGCGAACTGGGCGTTTTCGGTGCCAACCTGCCGGTTGAGTTCGGGTGCGCGGGCCTCAACAACGTCGCCTACGGTCTCATCATGCAGGAGCTCGAACGCGGCGATTCGGGTCTCCGGTCCTTCGCGTCCGTCCAGGGCGCGCTCGTCATGTATCCCATCCACGAGTTCGGCAGCGAGCCGCAGCGGCGGCGCTGGTTGCCGGAGCTCGCGCGGGGGCGGGTGATCGGTTGCTTCGGCCTGACCGAGGCCGACCACGGGTCAGACCCCGCCGGTCTCACGACAACCGCGCGGCCCGCGGGCGACGGCTGGGTGCTAAATGGCGGGAAGATGTGGATCACGAACGGGTCGTCGGCGCAGATCGCCATCATCTGGGCGAAAACTGGCCGCCTCGAGGAGCCCGACTCCATTCGCGGGTTCATCGTCCCGACCGATGCCCCGGGCTTCTCGGCGCGCGACCAGAAAGGCAAGTTGAGCCTCCGGGCGAGCGATACGAGTGAGCTCGTGCTGGACAACGTGCCCGTGGGCCCGGACGCGCTGCTGCCCGGGTCGCGCGGACTCAAGGCGCCGCTCAAGTGCCTCACGGCCGCTCGCTTCGGCATCGCCTGGGGCAGCGTCGGTGCCGCGATGGCGTGCTATGACGAAGCGCTCCGCTACGCGCAGACGCGGGTGATGTTCGGGAAGCCGATTGGGGGGTTTCAGCTGCAGCAGGCACGGCTGGTCGAGATGCTCACTGAAATCACGAAGGCGCAACTCCTCGCTCTCCACCTCGGCCGGCTCAAGGACGGCGGAACGGTCACCCCACAACAGGTCTCCCTCGCCAAGCGGAACAACGTTCAGATCGCGACCGACATCGCCCGCGAAGCCCGGCGCCTCCTCGGGGCGAACGGCATTCTCGCCGAATACCAAGCCATGCGGCATCTTGCGAATCTCGAATCGGTCTACACCTACGAAGGCACGCACGACATTCACACGTTGATTCTGGGCGAGGACATCACGGGGCTCGATGCGTTCCAATAACCCGCGAGGCCGCTCGCTCGGCCGTGCGGTCTGAATGAAGATCGCCGTCTGCATCAAGCGCGTGCCCGATTCGGAGATCCGCGTCGCGGTCGCTGCCGACGGGAAATCCCTGGACGAGGCTGCCGTCAAGTTCGGCCTCAACCCCTACGATGAGTTCGCCGTCGAAGAAGCCTTGCGCCGTCGCGAGCACGCCGGGGCGGGGGAGGTCGTGGCACTGTCCGTCGGGCCCGCCGCGGTCCAGGAGACCCTGCGCTCGGTCCTCGCCATGGGCGCAGACCGCGCGCTCCTGCTGCAAGTCGCAGCCCTCCCCGCAGACGCGTGGATCGTCGCCCGCGCCCTGGCCGATGCCCTCGCGGGCGAGCACTGCGACCTCATCCTTTTCGGCAAGCTCGCGATTGACGACTACAACCAGCAGGTCGGGCCGATGGTGGCCGAGCTCCTCGGTGTTCCGTGCGTCACGGCGGTCAGCGCGCTCGACCTTGAAGGGGAGCAGGCCGTGGCTCAGCGCGAGATCGAAGGGGGCATCGAAGTGTGCCGCTTTCCGCTTCCCGCTGTTCTCACGGTCGACAAAGGCCTGAACGAGCCCCGCTACCCCACCCTCAAGGGCATCATGGCGGCGAAGCGCAAACCCCTCGAGGTCCGCCCGGTCGAGCTCCCCGCTGGAGGGATCGAAGTGCTGGGCCTGAGGCTACCCTCTCCGCGCCGACCGGGACGGATCGTCGAGGGGCCGGGCGCGGTGGCCGAGCTCGTGCGACTCCTGCGAGAGGAGGCGAAGGTTCTGTGACCGCGGTGCTCGCGGTGCTCGAGCAGCGCGAAGGCACCTTGAGGAGCGTGTCGCGTGAAGTCGTGACCGGCAGTCGCCACCTCGCGGGGCCTGCCGGTCGCGTGGATTCGCTCGTGCTCGCTGCTGGCGCGGTCTCAGGTCTCGACCGCTTGGGCGACTTCGGCGCGGACGCCGTCCTCGTCCGCACGCATCCCGCGTTCGAGCGATACGCCCCCGAGAGTGCAGCACATGTGATAAGCCAGGCGGCCTCAGGCAACTACGATGCGGTCGTCCTGGGTGCCACGGCCACCGGTCGAGACCTCGGGGCCCGCGTCGCAGCGAAACTTCGCGTACCGCTCGCTGCCGACGTCACCGAGGTCGGGAGCGACGACGGCTCGTTCGTGGTCGGGCGGCCCGTGTACGGCGGCAAGGCGGTGCAAACCCTGCGGGTTACGGCGCGACCGGCGGTCATCTCGCTTCGTCCCTCCGTGTTCACGCCCGTAGAGCATCCCAAGGCGGGGACAGTCGACACGGCGCCAGCCGTAGGCATCGCCGACGCGGGCCGCGTCGTCGTCGTGGACGTGAAGCCGGCACGGGCCGGCACGCTCGATGTGTCCGAGGCGGCCGTCGTCGTCTCGGGCGGCCGCGGTCTCAAGGAACCGGCCAACTTCGCGCTGATCGAGGAACTCGCTCGCGCGTTCGGGACGACCGCGTCGGTCGGCGCATCCCGGGCGGTCGTCGATGCAGGGTGGCGTCCGCACGCGGAGCAGGTGGGGCAGACGGGGAAAACCGTAAGCCCGGCCCTCTACGTCGCGGTGGGGATTTCCGGGGCGGTCCAGCACCTCGCCGGCATGCGGTCGTCCAAGGTGATCGTCGCCATCAACCAGGACCGCGAGGCGCCGATCTTCAACGTCGCAGACTACGGCATCGTCGGGGACCTCTTCGAGGTCGTGCCGGCGTTGACCGCGGCCCTGACGAGACTGTCGCGCTAGCCGTGGCCGCCAGCGCGGAACGAATGATCCCCGCTCAATACCAGCTGCCCCTCCCCCTCGACCGGCTGATCCAGGACGCCGGGACTGTGGGTGGTGGGGATCGGATGGAGGTGGACGCCCTGATCGTGGGTGCGGGCCCTTCAGGGCTCGCCGCGGCGATCAGCCTCGCCCGCCTCGCCCGCGAACGCGGGCGCGAGCTCGCGATTGCCGTGCTCGAGAAGGCGGGCGCCTTGGGAGAACACTCGCTGTCCGGGGCGGTCGTGAACCCGGCACCGTTTCGGGCGCTCTTTCCTGGCCTCGCCGACCGAGAGTTCCCCTTCCGCGCTCCGGTATCCCGCGAACGCGTCCACTTCCTCACCAGCCGTCACGCTCTCCCGCTGCCCACACCCCCGCCGATGCGAAACCGCGGCAACTACGTCGCGTCCCTGTGCGAAATCGTGCGCTGGCTCGGCGCCGAGGCGGAGCGCCTTGGAGTTACCGTCCTCACCGGCTTCCCCGCAGCGAGCCTGCTCGTGCGGGAGCATCAAGTGGTCGGTGTCCGCACGGCGCCCTTGGGGCTCGATCGGGCGGGGGCGCCTGGGTCCGCCTATCAGGCGCCGAACGATCTCACCGCCCCCGTGACCGCGCTCGCCGAGGGCACGCGCGGCCTGCTCGCGCAGGCCTACTTCGAGTGGCAGCGGGTTCCGTCGGCGAATCCGGAAACCTTCGCCCTCGGCGTCAAGGAGCTCTGGGAGGTCCCCCGGCCGCTCGACGCCGTGATTCACACGCTCGGGTGGCCGCTCGCGCCGGAGGAGTTCGGGGGAAGTTTCCTCTACCCTCTCGAACCCGGCCTGATCGCGCTTGGGTTCGTAGCGGGCCTCGACGCACCCCGGGCGAACTTCGACGTGCACGACCTCCTCCAGCGCCTCAAGCTCCACCCGTACGTTCGGCCGCGCCTCGAGGGTGGCACACTCGTCGAGTGGGGGGCCAAGACGATCCCCGAGGGCGGCTACCACGCCCTGCGAGCGCGCCGCTCCGGGGCGGGAGTGCTGGTGCTGGGCGACGCGGCGGGATTCGTCGACGTGCCGTCTCTCAAAGGCATTCACTACGCGGTGCAATCGGGCATCTTCGCCGCCCGCGCGATGTTCGACGCGCTCGAAGCGCGCGACGTCTCAGCCGAACGTCTCGCCGAGTACGATCGACTCGTCGATCAGTCGTTTATCAGGGGCGACCTGTACGCGCGACGAAACATCCGACTCGCCTTTACGCGCGGGCTGTATCGGGGAGGGCTCGCGGCGAGCGCGATGATCGCGACGCGCGGCCGCTTCCCCGGCACGCGGATTGCCGTCGGGGCGGATGCAGCGGTGCCTCGGCGGGCCGACCACGACCTGCCGATGGTGCCGGACGGCGTGCTCACATTTGGGAAACTGGACGGCGTGTTCAAATCGGGGAATGCGACACGGGACACGATCCCGGCGCACCTGCTCGTCCCTCGCGATGTGCCCGCTGCTCTGGCCCAGTTCTACGCGCACCTTTGTCCCGCGGGGGTCTACGAAGCCCTGGCGGACGGGCTTCGGGTGAACCCGGCCAATTGTGTGGACTGCAAGGCGACCGACGTGCTCGGGCCGCGGTGGACGCCCAGAGAGGGGGGCAGCGGTCCGCGCTACCGGCGCATGTGATACCCTGGGTGCCGATCGCGGCGATCAATCACAGCGTCAGGACGGGATCGAGCGGTGGCATCCGTGGGTCAGGCTTCGGTGGTGAACCGAAGGCGCGCCCTTCGGTCAGGCGTGTCCTCCCGCGAGGCCCGTCATCTTCAAGCCGTCGACGATGAACTGGACCGCGATCGCGCAGAGGACGAGGCCCATGAGCCGGGTGAGGATCCGCATCCCCGTCTGCCCGAGACGTGCTTCGACGAGAGTTGCGGCCGAGAGTACCAGGAATGACACGTAGGCGGTGAGCGCGATCGCGACGTAAAGCGCGGCAATGCTCACCGGGCGCCGTGAGCCGAGCGCGAGCACCATCACCGTCGAGATGGCTCCGGGCCCCGCGAGCATCGGCACCCCGAGCGGCATCAATCCGATGTCCTCTTTCTGCGCCCCCTCGGCCTGCTCGGCGGGCGTCTCGCGCTGCTGGCTCCGTCTCGCCTGGACCATCTCCAGAGCATTGAGGCCGATCAGTGCGCCGCCCGCGATCTTGAACGCCCCGAGGGTGATGCCAAAGACCGAAAAGATGAGGCTGCCGCCGAGGGCGAAGACCGTGAGCGTGATCGCGCAGGTCCACGCGCCCCGGCGCGCCGCCGTGCGGCGCTGGTCCGGACGGTCGCGCTCGGTCATGGCGAGGAACCCCGGAACGGCGGCGAAGGGGTCAACGATGAAGAGGACGGAGGTGAAGATGAGCAACACCTCCTTCAGGATCGACAGGGCTTCACTTGGGGCGTTCACGGGTTTGCCGCTTGGATCACGCGATCCTTGCCTCCACGCTTCGCCTCGTACATGGCGGTGTCCGCCCGGCGGAGGAGCTCCTCGGGCAGCCCGCCCGAGTCGCCCGACGCGACGACGCCGATGCTCGCCGTTACCGACGGCGTGCCCTGGAAGGCGCCGCGGATGTTTGCCGCGAGCCGAGTCGCGGCGGCGAGCGCCACGGTTCCCTCGGTCTCGGGCATGAGCACGGCGAATTCGTCGCCCCCAAGACGCCCGACCACGTCCGCCTGGCGCAGCGCCCGCTGGATCGCGTCGCCGACGAGGCGCAGGACGGCGTCCCCCGTACCGTGTCCGTGCCGGTCGTTGACCGCCTTGAAGTCATCGAGATCCACATACAGGAGCGCGAGCGGGCGGTGGTAGCGCCGAGAGCGCTCGAGTTCCCCGGCGAGGCGCGCCGTAAACGCCGGGGAGGTCAGTGCCCCGGTGAGCTGGTCGTAGGTCGCGAGGCGGGCCAAGTCGCGCTGCGTGCGGTGCAGCTGGACGAGGCCCGCCATCGCGATGCCCACCACGAGGGCAAAGGCACCCTCGTTTACGATGCGAGTGGCGAAGGGGGTGCCGACGGGGAGCTGGTCGAGACCCACGGCGTATCCCAACACGACCGTCCCCGCCAAGAACACGATGCCCGCGGCCAAGCCGTCCTGCCATGTGACAAGCACCACCGGGACCGCATACAGCATCCCGAGCCGCACATCCGGCGCGGTGTGCGCATCCAGCCAATACACCGCGACGACGAGTCCCGCGTTGGCCGTGAGCCGCAACACGCGTCGCACGGCGGGACCGGACAGGGTCAGAATGGGGGCTCCGTGAGGTGCTCGGGGTCGTCGAGCAGGATGGCGCTGAGTGGGGCGTCGCGCTCGACCTCGGAGCGGTCTTCGGGAACGATGAGCAAAGCGTTCGCGCGAACCATCGACGTCAGGATGCCGGAACCTTGGGGACCCGTCAAGCGCGCGACGAGGGAGCCCGGCGACTCCTCCGACACGACGGCGCGAAGGAAATGCTGGAGACGGGGGCCCAGGGCAATCGGCTCCGCGACCCGGACGGGCACGGCGCGCCGGAACGGGCGCGCGTGCCCCATGAGGCGGCGAATCGCCGGGCGCACAAAGAGCTCGAAGGTCACCATGGTGCTGACCGGGTTGCCGGGGAGCCCGATCCAAGGCTTCCCGGCGAGCACGCCGAAGCACATGGGTCCCCCCGGCCGAATGCGAACGCGGGACACCTGGATCTCGGCGCCAAGCTCGGCCAGGACGGGCCGCAGAAAGTCGTGCGTGCCGACGCTGACGCCCGCCGTGGTGACGAGCAGGTCGGCGTCGCGGGCGCGCTCGACCTGCTCTCGCACGCTGGCGATGGTGTCGCGGGCGAGGCCGAGATCGACCGGCGTCCCGCCTGCGCGCGCGATCAGGCCGAAGAGGGTGTAGGAGTTCGAGCTCGCGATCTTCTCGCCGGCCAGGATCTCGTCGGCCTGATCGAGATCCGCGATTTCGTCGCCGCCTCCGAAGTACGCGACCCTGGGCGCGGGGTGCACGAGCACGGTGGCGTGCGCGATCGACGCCAGCACGCCGAGCGCGGCAGGGTCGAGCACGGCGCCGGCCGGGAGGACGCGGTCGCCCCGTCGGCAATCCTCTGCTCGCAGGCGGATGCTCTGCCCCGCGGACACCGGCCCTCGCACGCGGATCGCGTCGCCGCCGGTTGGCTCGGTGTCCTCCTGCCGTACCACGGCGTCGGCCCCGGCCGGCACGGGGCCGCCCGTCGCCACCCGGATCGCCGTCCCGGGGCCCACGGCGCGTCTCGGGAATTGGCCGGCGCGGACGTGCTCGATGACGCGTAGCGGAGACGCGGGCGGTTGAACGTCGACGGACCGCAGCGCATAGCCGTCGACTGCGGAATTGTTCCACGGCGGGACGTCGATCGGGCTCGCCACGTCTTCGGCAAGCACGAGATCGAGCGCTTCCTTAAGTGGGCGGCGCACCGTCGGAAGAGGCGCGCATGACGTCATGATGGCGGCAGCCGCTTCCCGCGCGGACGGGACGAGCCCCGTCCCTCGCGTGGGCGCGGTCACGCGCGGAAGTCGAGTCGCCGGTGCGCGGACATGAGGCAGCGATCCATGACGCACGGGACGCCCGCCTGATAGGCGCGCTCGCAGGCCGCCGCGTCGAGGACGCCGACCTGCAGCCAAATGAGGTTTGGCAGGGGCTTGAGCGTCAGCGCTTCGTCTACGACAGCCCCCGCGAACTCGCTGCGTCGAAAGACATCGATGACGTCGAGGTCGTGCTCCCGGGCGGCCAGCGTGAGCGAAGGGTAGCTCTGCTCCCCGAGAATCACGGGATGTCGCGGATTCACCGGTACGATCCGGAACCCGGCGTCGCGCAGATACCGTGCTACCTCGTGGCTCGGGCGGCCCGGCTCGGGCGAGAGCCCGACGACCGCGATCGTCTGGCCCCTTGCGAGAATGGGTCCAAGGGCCGTGGCGTTCAGAGAGGGGCGGGCGGGACGTTGGGGTGTGGTCACGGAATCCTTCCGAAGGACGGCCGCTCAGGGCTCGCCGAAGTACTCGGCATAAAGGTACGGGCCTTCCTGCACGCGGACGGCGTGCAGGCTCACGGCCGACGGTAACCGAGGGGCGAGCTGCTCCCACATGTATACCGCCAGAGCTTCGCCGGTCGCCAGGTTTCGGCCATCACCAAACTCGGGCACCACGTCGTTGATATGACGCCCGTCGAGACGCGTGGTGATCGTGTCGGCGAGCAACGCGTCGAGGGTAGCGAGGCTCATTACCCCTCCGGCGGCCGCGTCGAGGGGGCCTCTCACCGTGATGCGACATTGGTATCGGTGCGGGTGGTCGTGGGCCGCCCCGCCGAACTCGGCGGCGTTCCGCTCGGCGGACCAGTCCGCCCGGCGGATTCGGTGGCTCGCGGTGAACTCGACGACTCGCGTGAGGTAGCTCGTCGGCATGGTCAGAACACCCGGACCGCGCTTGCCTTGAACGTGAACACTGTATCGTCGCCCGGGACGAGGCCAAGCTCCCCGACGGCTTCGGGCGAGACGAGGGCGGCGAGCTCGATGCCGACGTCGGCCGTGACCTGGACCGCCCCCGATCGCTGACGCGCGAGCCGCACGATCCGCCCGGGCAGGACATTTCGGGCGGACGACGGCAGGCGCTCCCGGCTCACGAGGATGTCCGAGGGCGCGATGCCGATGATGGCCGGGCCCGATTTCTCGGAGAGCAGCGCGACCGTCACCCGGCCGACCGATACGTGCTTCAAGCCCTCCGTCGCCGCACTTGGCAAGTCCACACGAAACAAGTTCTCCGGCGTGACGGGGGACAGGCGGCCGTCCGCGAGCGCGCGAATGTCGTCTGTCCAGCGATAGGCGTCCTCAAGCTGGTGCGATGCCAGGCACACGGCGAACGGACGCTGACTCCGTTCCTCGGCGAGGGCGTGATAGAGCGCCTGCGCGGCGCCGCGGTCGGCCGCGCTCGCGGGCTCGTCGAGCAGCAAGACGGCCGGGTCGATGGCGAGGGCGCGGGCGACCGCGACCCGCTGCACTTCGCCGTCGGACAGCTCGTGGCGACGGCGATTGAGTAGCGGCGTGAGACCGAGCCGGCCGGCGACCCGCTCGACCCGAAGCGCGGTGTCCTGTCGGGGCACCCCCCGGGCGCGGAGTCCATACCCCAGGTTGTCGCGGACGGTGCCGGGCAACAGCACTGGCTGCTGCTCGACGAGCGTGATGTCGCGCCGGCGAGTCGAGGCCGGACGCCCGTCCAGGAGTACCTCGCCTTCGGTCGGTCGCTCGAGCAGAGCGAGCAGCCGCAGCAAGGTGCTCTTCCCCGACCCGTTCGGACCCACGATCGCGAGCTGTGCGTCCGCCGCCACCCGGAACGTGTCGAGCTCGAGAACGACGCGGTCGCCGTAGCGGTGGCGCACCCCGCGGAGCTCAAGCACGGCCGCCCCGTCCCTGGAGCACCTGGAGCCCCACATTGACGACGAGGGCCAGTACGACGAGCAGGACCCCGAGGGCAAGCGCGAGGTCGAACTCGCCCTGGGCCGTGTAGAGCGCCACCGCGGTTGTCAGCGTGCGTGTGACTCCCCGGATGTTGCCGCCGACGATCATCGCGGCCCCAAACTCCGCCGCGGCCTGTCCGAACGCGGCGGTCAGCACCGCGGCCAGCGCGAAGCGCGCTTCGCGCGCGACGGTCCACGCCGTTCGCCAGCGCCCCGCGCCCAAGGTCTCCGCGGTGCGCCGCACCCGCGGATCCACGCCCTGCACCGCGGCCGCTGAGAGCGCCGCGGCGACCGGGAAGGTGAGCAGCACGTCGCCCACGACGATGGCCTTCCAGGTGTAGAGGAGCCCGAGCCCGCCGAGCGGGCCGCGACGCGAGAAGAGCGCGTATAGGAAGAGGCCTACGACCACGGTGGGGAAGGCGAGCGCCGTATTGATCACAGTGAGGGCCGCGCGGCGCCCCCAGAAGCGACGCGTCGCGAGCACGAACCCGAGCGGGATGCCGAACGCACAGGCGATCACCGTCGCGCAGGTCGCAATCTTCACGGTCCGCAGCGCGGTCCCGTACACCTCGGCATCGCCCGAGAGGAGGAGCGAGACCGCTCGACGCAGCCCCTCCGCTAGAAAATCCATCCGACGCCGAGCGTCAAGCAGGGGTGCTGCGTCCATTCGGTGGTCGACGCATTCACGCCCAGCACGCGACTACCGTCGGGCGCCGGGGTCTGAAACTGCAGGGGGTAGGAAAGACGCCACCACTCGACCCGGAAATTCGCGCGTATCGAGACGTCGTGCGAGACATACCATCGGAGCGTGGCTTCGGGTCCGAAGATGACCTTGGTATTGAAGGCGTACTGGCTTGTGTCCTGGCTGATGTGATTGCCGACGGCGACCCCGATTGAACCGCCGATCGTGGGCACGAGGCCATGCCAGCTCTTGCCCCCGGTGAGGCGCATCGTGGCCCCGAGGTCCGCCATGAACACCGCGTTGCCGATGAGGCCGCCGTTGCGACTAATCGAGTCCTGCGTGGGGTCGATCAAGAAGCGGGTCGTGTGCGCGTCGCCGAGCGTGAGGGTCGCGCCGAACACGTTGCCCAAGGGGTGCTCGAGCCGCAGGGTCACGAGCCCGCCGTTCGACGGCCCGACGCCCAGCGAGCCGCGACCGCCGCCGAGATACCCCGCGCCGATCACGAGCGTCGTCCCGTCGGGTGCGTCTCGATACGGCGAGGCGTTCGGCGGATGGCCCACTTGGGCCGATAGCCCGGGCGCGGCCGCGAGGCCGAAGCTCGCGAGCGTCGCCGCGAGCAGTCGCAGGACGCGTGACGGCTTGCCTGCCAGTCGTACCATCAATCCGCCTCTCGTAGATCTCGCCCGGTCATTTCAGGGGGCCGCTCGAGGTCGAGCAGCCCGAGGACTGTGGGTCCCACATCGCAAAGCGCCCCGCCGGGGCGCAGGGGACTTGGCTCCGCGCCCGCAATAAGGAACGGGACGGGGTTCGTCGTGTGCGCCGTGTGCGGCCCGCCTGTCACGGGATCGATCATGAGCTCGCAGTTGCCGTGGTCGGCCGTAAGAACGAGCTGCGCGCCGCTGCGCTCTGCGCTGCGGACCACTCGGGCCAGACACTGATCCACGGCCTCGACCGCCTGGATCGTCGCACGTAGTACACCGGAGTGGCCCACCATGTCTCCGTTGGCGTAGTTGCAGAGGATGAAGTCGTGCTGCCGCGCCTCCATGGCTTTGCAGAGCACATCGGTCACGCCCGCGGCGCTCATTTCTGGCATCAGGTCGTAGGTCGCCACGTGTGGAGAAGGCACGAGCAGCCGTTCTTCCCCCGGGTAGGGCGCCTCCACCCCGCCGTTGAAGAAGTACGTCACGTGGGCGTACTTCTCGGTCTCGGCCGTACGAAGCATGGTCATCTCATTCGCCGACACGACCTCTGCGACGATTCGATCCAGGGTGACCGGCGCGAAGACCGCGGGGAACGGGAAGGTAACGTCATACTGCGTCATCGTGACGACATCGAGCTCGGGCCGCTGCCCGACCGGGAACCCGTCGAACCCTGGAATGGCGAGCGCGCGGACGATCTGGCGCATGCGGTCGGCGCGGAAGTTGAGGCAGAAGACGCCATCACCCGAGCGGAGCTGCGGGGTCCCCGCCACCACCCAGGCTTTGACGAACTCGTCCGTCTCGCCCGCCGCGTAGGCTCGCCGTACGGCGTCGAGCGGATCGCCGATCGCTTGGCCCGCGCCGTGCACCATCGCCTCGTAGGCGATCCGTGTTCGCTCCCAGCGCCGATCCCGGTCCATCGCGTAGTACCGCCCGACGACCGTCGCGACGACGGCGCGACCGTAGCGTGGCAGGGACTCGACCAGTTCCTCCATGAACCCGAGTCCCGATTGTGGCGGGGTGTCTCGACCGTCGAGCCACGCATGCACGGCCATGGGCAGTTCGAAGCGCTTCCCGAGTTCGAGCGCGGCCGTGAGATGGGTATTGATGGAGTGGACGCCGCCCGTACCGATGAGGTCGAGGAGGTGCAGCGTGCCGCCACGGCGTGCGACGCGCCGGCAGAGATCGACGAGCGCCGGAAGCTCGAAGAACGTGCCGGAGTCGATCGCCTGCGAGATCCGGACGATGTCCTGGGCGACCACGCGTCCCGCCCCGAGGTTCAAATGGCCGACTTCGCTGTTGCCGATGAGGCCTTCGGGGAGGCCGACGCGGAGGCCGGACGCGGCAAGGAGGGTGCGGGGCGAACGCTCCCACAGCCGGTGCCACGTGGGCGTGTGCCCGAGTTCAATGGCGTTGCCTTCGCGCCCAGGGCGATAGCCCCAGCCGTCGAGGACGATGAGGACGACTGGGGTGCGTGGCCCACGTTGCTTCGCCATATTGAACGGGATGCAATTTAGCCGCGCCCTCCGCGCCCTACCAGTTGCCGCTTGCTTCGCCGCCACTCCGCTCGTCGTTGGCTCCCTGCACGCTCAGGTTCGCTACCGAGTCACCAGCGACGGGTGGCTGTACCTCGAGGCCGGGAAGAGGCGAGTCGCACGAGTACTTCAGGGCGCGGTCGTGAGCGGCGGGGCGAGCGATAGCGCGTGGCAGGCGGTGACGATCGACGGCTGGATCTTTCAGGGGTCCGTGGGGTCGGCCTCGCGCCCCGGGTTCGACCTCGCGGTCACCCGGGCACCAGAGGAAAACCTCCGCGCGACGCCCGCAGGGGCCCTCGTCGCCAAGCTCCCCGTCGGATTTCGCCTCACAAAGATCGGCGACGACCGGCACTGGGTGCACGTGTCGCGCACCGGCTGGATGACGAGTGCGGTCCTGACCCCGCTCGCGACGGTCGCGAGCGCGGGCACAGCGGCCCCCGACTCGCAGACTCAGGCACAGCCAGCGCCAGCGCCAGCGCCGGCCGACTCGGCCGTTCGCGATTCCGGTCCGGCGCGCTTAGCCCACCGCTCGGCGCTGTACCGGGCTCCCGAGGGCCCTGAGTCGGGCGTGATCGCGCAGGGGGCACCGCTGCGGGTGCTCGGTCGCGCGGGGGAGTGGAGCCGGGTGGCGGTCGAGGGCTGGATCAAGACCGAGGATCTCGAGTCGACGCCCCCCGGGGTCCTCGAGGGAGTGAGCGCGGCCGAACTTCGGGCGGACCCCGATCGCTACGTGGGGCAGCAAGTGCGCTGGACCCTCCAGTTTCTTGCGATCGAACAGGCGGATGAGCTCCGCCCCGAGATGCCCACCGGCGCAACGTACCTTCTCGCGCGAGGTCCGTTGCCCGAGCGCGGGTTCGTCTACGTCGTCGTGCCGGACGCGAGTCGGTCGCTCGTCGCGGCGCTGCCGCCGCTCGCCGTGATTCGCGTCATCGCCCGAGTGCGTGCCGGGCGCGCACGCTACCTCGGCAACCCGGTCGTCGACCTCCTCTCTGTCGAGGTGCAGTCCCAGCCATGAACGAAATCCTCCAGGAACGTCTCCGTCGCAAGCTTGCGGCACTCCCGGACGACAAGGCGTACCAGGTGCTCGACTACATCGAGTTCCTCGAGTCGAAATACGCCGAACGGCTGACGAGCGTGCCGGCCCTCCAGCGAGTCGCGGAAACCCTCGAAGACACGCTCCGCGCGGGGCGCGTCCCGGTCGCCATGATTACACCGACGATGGACGCGGTCGCGAAAGCCAGTCGGTTCCTTGGGCGCGTGGCCGCCGCGGGCAAGGCGGCGGTAGATGAAGTGTCCAAGAAGCCGCCCGTTGAGGAACCCAAGCCTCCGGCGTAACTTTCGCCATGGGGACCTTCCGGCCGACCGTCGCGCTCACTTTCGACGACATCCTCCTTGTTCCGCGGGCGTCGAGCGTGCACCCCCGCGACGTCGATGTCCGCAGTCGCTTCACCCGCGCCATTACGCTGAACATTCCCATCGTCTCCGCCGCGATGGACACCGTGACGGAGTCCGACATGGCGATGGCCATGGCGCGCGAGGGCGGCATCGGCGTGATCCACAAGAATCTGCCCATCGACCGGCAGGTCGCCGAGGTCGACCGCGTCAAGCGGAGTGAGTCGGGGATGATTCTGAACCCGATCACGCTCGGTCCCGAACGTCCGCTTCGCGACGCGCAGCAGCTCATGGCGCGCTTCCGGATTTCCGGCGTCCCGATCGTGGACGCCGCGGGAAAGCTGATCGGCATCATCACAAACCGGGACCTTCAGTTCGAGCGCGAGCTCGACCGGCCGATTCGCGAGGCCATGACGAAGGAGCCGCTGATCACGGCGCCCGTCGGGACGACGCTGGAGGAGGCGGAGCGCATCCTCGGCCGTCACCGGATCGAGAAGCTCCCGGTGGTCGATGAACGGGGCATTCTGAAAGGTCTGATCACGGTGAAGGACATCTTCAAGCGCCGCCAGTACCCGAACGCCAACAAGGACCAGCACGGCCGGCTGCGCGTCGCGGCGGCCGTGAGCGGCAACTTCCGCGACGCCTTACCCCGGGCCCGCGCGCTCCTCGAGGCCGGGTGCGACGTGATCGTCGTCGATTCGGCTCACGGACACTCAGCCGGTGTGCTGGACACGGTCGCCTGCCTGCGCGACGCGTTGCCTGACGCGCAACTGGTCGGCGGCAACGTGGCGACGGAGGCCGGCGCGCGCGCCCTCGTAGAGCGCGGAGTGGACGCCGTGAAAGTGGGCGTGGGGCCCGGGTCGATCTGCACGACGCGTGTCGTGACCGGTGTCGGCGTGCCGCAGGTGACAGCGATCGTGGACACGGTCCGCGGCGCCGGCGACGTCCCCGTCATTGCCGACGGCGGCGCCAAGTTCTCGGGCGACGTCGTGAAAGCGCTAGCCGCGGGGGCGTCGAGCGTGATGATGGGCTCGATGCTCGCGGGGACGGAGGAAAGCCCGGGCGAGTCGTTCCTGCTCGAGGGCCGGCGGTTCAAGGTCATCCGCGGCATGGGCAGCCTGAGCGCGATGGAAGAAGGCTCGGCCGACCGCTATTTCCAGGAGGGCGAGGTCTCGCCCACGAAGCTCGTGCCCGAGGGCATCGAGGCTCGCGTGCCGTACAAGGGGCCCGCGGCGGACGTCATCTACCAACTCGTGGGCGGGCTGCGCAGCGGCATGGGGTATTGCGGGGTCTCGAGCGCGCAAGAGCTCCGCACGGACGTCGAATTCATCCAAATCACGTCGGCGGGTCTCCGCGAGTCGCACCCGCACGACGTCGTCATCACGCGCGAGGCGCCGAACTACAGCATCTAGCGCCTTGACAGGTCCGTCGGGTCGGCCTACTCTAGCCCCGCCTCACACACCAGATCCGAATTCCCTCAGTCCCGAGGGCTCCATGAACCTCTTTCGCCGCAAGAGCGTGACCGCCCTGCAGGCCGAGGCGGAGACCGACCACAGCCTCCGGCGCGCTCTGGGCGCGTGGCACCTCACCCTCCTCGGGATCGGGGCGATCATCGGCACCGGAATCTTCGTGCTCACGGGGACCGTGGCGGCCGTCAACGCCGGACCGGCGGTCGTCCTCTCCTTTGTCCTCGCCGGCGTCGCGTCGATCTTCGCCGCGCTGTGCTACTCGGAGTTCGCCTCGCTCGTCCCGATGGCCGGCAGCGCCTATACCTACGGGTACGCGACCCTCGGGGAGCTCGTCGCGTGGATCATCGGATGGGACCTGATCCTCGAGTACGCTCTTGGGGCCGTGACGGTGGCGATCGGCTGGTCGGGCTACGTGGTCTCGTTCCTGCGCGACATCGGGATCAACGTGCCGTGCGCCCTGGCCGCCGCGCGCGGTACGCTCGTCCAGTGCGCGGACGGGTCGACCGCGAGCGCCATTTTCAATCTTCCAGCCGTCCTGATCATCGCGATTGTCACGACGCTGCTCGTCGTGGGGATCAGCGAGTCGGCGAACTTCAACAACGTGATCGTCGTCGTGAAGGTCGCAGTCGTGCTCCTCTTCATCGTCGCCGCGGCTCATGCGATCCAGCCCGCGAACTGGCATCCGTTCATCCCGCCCAATACGGGGGACCGCGCGAACTTCGGGTGGTCGGGCGTCGTGGCGGGGGGAGGGATCGTCTTCTTCGCCTACATCGGTTTTGACGCCGTCAGCACGGCGGCCCAGGAAGCCAAGAACCCCCAGCGCGACATGCCGATCGGGATCCTTGGCTCGCTGCTTGTCTGCACGGTGCTCTACATCCTGGTCGCCGGGATCGCGACCGGGGTGATGTCCTACAAGGACCTGAACGTGCCCGACCCGATCGCCGTCGCGGCCGACCGCGCCGGGCTCGGGTGGATGGCCACCCTGATCAAGATCGGCGCCATCGCCGGTCTCTCGTCGGTGATCCTCGTGATGCTTCTCGGGCAGTCGCGGGTGTTCTGGACCATGTCGCGGGACGGCCTGTTGCCGCAGTTCGTCAATCAGATCCACCCGCGGTTCCACACACCGTGGATCACGTCCATCGTGACGGGCGTCATCGTGGCGTTCTTCGCGGCGATCCTCCCGATCCGTGACGCCGCGAGCCTGGTCTCGATCGGCACCTTGCTCGCGTTCGTGATCGTGTCGATCGGCATCGTCGTCCTGCGCGTGAGGGAGCCCGAGTTGCCGCGCGCGTTCCGGACGCCGGCCTACCAAATCGTGGCGCCCCTCGGGGCGTTGTCCGCCCTGTACCTCATGGTCCACCTGTCGGCGATAACCTGGATCCGGCTCGTCGTGTGGTTCCTGATCGGGATTGTGTTCTATTTCCTCTACGGAGCCCGGCATTCGGTCCTGGCCAGCCGCGGTTAGGGGTGGGCGGTTCCGCTGCTCCCTCGCGATTGGAACGGCCAGCGCCCGATGAGCCAGCGGTGACGTCGGTCCGGGTACCGCCCGAACGGGCCGGCGGCGCCGTTGAAATCGCCCGCCTCCTCGAGTCCGCCCGTCGGGTCGTCCTCACGACGCACGTCAACGCGGATGGCGACGGCGTCGGCAGCGAAGTCGGCCTCTGGCACCTCCTCACGGCCCGGCGTATCCCTGCGGTCCTCGCCAACCCGACGCCCATTCCGGAGCGATTCAAGTTCCTCGTGCCGCCCGGAGCGGATCGCTCCGACAGTGCACCCCGGGAGGTCGAGGCGGCGGACGCCGTCGTGGTGGTGGACATCTCCGATCTCTCTCGTCTCGGGGACCTCGCGCACGCGATTCGGGAGCGCGGCGTGCCCGTGGCGTGCATCGATCACCACGTGAGCCCCGGTTCGTTACCGCCTGGGCCGCGGCTCGTGGCCCCGGAGGCCGCAGCGACTGCCGAGCTCGTCTTTGACTTTGCGACGGCCCTTGGATGGGCGATCGGACCCGAGACCGCCCGGGCCCTGTACGTCGGTATCCTCACCGATACCGGTGGCTTCCGGTTCGCCAATACGTCCGCCCGCGTCCTGAGCGTCGCAAGCGAGCTGCTCGGGTGTGGCGTCGATCCGGAAGCGATCTACGAGTCCGTCTACGCGAGCGCCCCGGAAGGGCGCATCCGTCTGATGGCCGAGGTCCTCCAGACGCTCGTCGTCGAGCCGGACCTAGGCCTCGCGTGGGTCACGGTCCCGCCGGACGCTCTCGCGCGGCACGGCGCGAGCGCGGACGATCTCGATGGCATCGTTGAGTTTCCCCGCTCAGTCGCGAGCGTCCGGTTGGCGCTCCTGTTTCGGCAACTGGCCAACGGGAAGACGAAGGTGTCGTTCCGCTCGATCGGCAACGTCGACGCAGCGGCACTCGCGCATGAGTTCGGCGGGGGTGGTCACCGCAAGGCCGCCGGGGCGTCCCTGGAGCGCGCCCTCCCGGCGGCGCAAGAAGAGGTATTGGCGGCGGCTCGGGCGTACCTGCGAACGCTCGGGCCAGCCTGACTCCCGGGCCTCGTCTCCGGGGCCCTCTCTCACTCACATCGAACGACTGGGGTCGAGGACCGAGGGCCGGTCCGCGCGGTGCGGTGCGTTATTTCGCTTCGGGGTCGTCGTTCTGGGGTGCCACCACGTTGCGCAATCCGGCGAGAATGGCTTTCGAGTGTCGCTGGACATTGCGCTTGGGGAACATGTGTCCGCGCACCCAGGCCACAAGCGACGGCGGCGTCCACACCTGACGAATCGTTACGGCGGTAGTGGCTTGGCCCGGGTCGAGGCGGAAGAAGGTCTTCGTGTTCCGGCGTTGACCGCGCTCGATCCAGCCGAACGTATTCGGGGGCTGAAAGTCCACGACGTCGAATTCGCTGGTGCGAGCGCCGAATTGCGCTCGCAGCTTGCTCCCTTTGCGGACCGGCCCCTGCGTGAGCACCGCGCTGCACCCGGGTAGCCATTGTTCGAGGCAGCGGGGATCGGTCAGGGCGTCGAACACCGCGTCCACAGGGGCTCGGACGTGTTCGATGAGGGTATGACTCACTTGACGCATAGCCGACCTCGCTGCGGAAACGCGACGGGCTCGTGACTGGCCCAAGTGTAACCCAGGAATGCCTGGCTCGCACGCGAGGCCTGCCCCACCGATTACGGGACCCCGCGCCGTGCGCGGCAATCGCCAACGTCCGGGATCCGACTCCTGGCGGCGCCTCCTAACGCTGGCAAGTTACGTTGACCCGCTGCGGCTTCGTCGCATAGATTCCGCCCGGTGGCTCCATCCGCATCTCTGCAGTCGCTCGTTGAAGGCGTCCTCAGGAGCATCGAGAACCCTCGGCTTTCGAAGGATATTCTGACGGCGGGCATGGTGCTCGACCTCTCGATCGGTGAGGACGGCGCCGTCGCGTTCACCTTTCTGCTCGCCCGCGAGGATCCGGCCACGTTGGTCCGGGATGTGCGCAAAGCCGTCAAGGCAGTCCCCGGTGTCACCGCGGTGACCGTGAACGTGAGTGCTGGTGGTCGACCTCCGTCGCGCGTGCCCGACGCCGTGCCGCCTCCGCCCACCCCGATCGATCAGCCGAACCTGGGGCGCGTCCTTGCGATCTCCTCAGGTAAGGGTGGGGTGGGGAAGTCGACGGTGTCCGTGAACCTGGCGGCCGCGCTGGTCCAGGCCGGGTTCCGGGTCGGACTCATGGACGCCGACGTGTACGGGCCGAACATCCCCCGGATGATGGGCGTGTCGCACAAACCCGCTGTGGACGGGGGCAAGATTCAGCCGCTCGAGGGCCACGGTGTGAAACTGATGTCGCTGGGCTTTCTCGTGGAGCGTGACGCCCCGGCGATCTGGCGCGGCCCGATCATCATGAAGATCATCCAGCAGTTCTTGCGGGACGTCGCGTGGGGCGAGCTCGACTACTTCCTCGTCGATCTCCCGCCCGGTACCGGAGACGCCCAGCTGTCACTCGCCCAAACGATTCACCTCCGCGGCGCGATCATCGTAACGACACCCCAGGAGATGGCTGTGGGCGACAGCTTGCGCGGCGCCAAGATGTTTGAGCGCGTGGGAGTGCCGGTGGTGGGGATCGTCGAGAACATGAGTCATTTCGTCTGCCCGCACTGCGGCACGTCGTCAGAGGTCTTCTTGAGTGGCGGGGGCGCGCGCTTGGCGGCTGAGCTTAAAGTGGAGCTGCTCGGTCAGGTTCCGCTGCAGGCCCACATGGCCGACCTCGCCGACGAGGGGCGGCCGATCGTCGTCGCTGAACCGACATCTCCTGCCGGCGTCGCACTGAGGGAGATCGCTGCCCGGTTGAGCGAGCGACTCGCCGCGCGGTCCGCTCCCGTCTGACCGTCATCGGTCAACTCGAAGCGCGAATCCCATGGGACCGATCATCACGCTCCTGACCGACTTCGGGTTGACAGACAGCTATGTGGGGGAACTCCGCGCCACGCTCCTCTCGCAGGCGCACGGCGCATTGCTGGTCGATGTGACGCACGAGATCGCTCCTGGGGACATCCGGGGCGCGCAGTACATCTTCTCCCGTGTGTGGCATCGCTTTCCGGCCGGGTGCGTTCACCTGGTCGTGGTCGACCCCGGGGTCGGCACGGACCGTCGTGCGCTCGCGGCTGCTTCGAGCGGGCATTTCTTCGTGGCTCCAGACAACGGCCTCCTGTCCTCGCTGCCCGGGGATGCTCGATTCGTTTCGCTGCCCATTCCGCCGGGCGCGGGAGCCACGTTTCACGCGCGCGACGTCTTTGCTCCCGCCGCGGCGCGGCTCGTCATCGGTACCGCGCTGACGCATCTCGGCCCCTTGATCAGCGATCCCCATCGGGCGCCCCTGCCCGTGTCGAAATCCGATGGGGCGACGCTCGTGGGGGAAGTGATCTACGTGGACCGGTTCGGGACGCTCATCACTAACATCGCTGGCGCCCACGTCGCCCCGGGTACGTTGGTGTGCGTTGCCGGGCGCGATGTCGGCCCGCTGCGCCGAACGTTTGGCGACGTGGAACGCGGTCAGCTGCTCGCGTTTGTTGGGAGCGGCGAAACGGTGGAAATCGCGGTGCGGGACGGGAGCGCCACACGCCTTCTGGGGGTCGCGGTGGGCGCCGAGGTGCGGATCTAACTCGTGAGGGTCAGGACTCTGGCGTGCGCCCGCTCCCTTGCGGGCTGTTGACCGTCGCCATCACGCCGTCTGCGAACTCGCGGCTTGGCGTCAGCCGTTCGACCCGGGCGAGCGCCACGAACAGCCGCCGCTCGCGTTCGGCCGTTTCCCGACAGCGAGCACAGTCCGCGAGATGGATGGCCCGGCGGGCCGGGAGCAGACCCTCGGCCCAAAGGGCGATCTCTTCCGGACTAAGGTGCGGTGCGTCCATCGACATGTCCCTCCCTACGGTGCTCGATCGGCCTCGGTTTCAGGGGTGCGCGTCCCCGAGATAAGCCCGTAATTCGTTTCTGGCGCGGTGGATATACGTCTTCACCGTGCCGAGCGGTAGCTCGAGCATCTCGGCGATCTGCTCATATGGGTATCCCTCGACGTGTCGGAGCAGAATACAGGCGCGGTACTCCGGGCGCAGGCGGCCGATGGCTTGCTCGATCGCGCCGCCGAGCTCACGCGCCTCGAGTTCCTCGAGGGGGTTCTCGCCCCGGTGCGGCAGCTGGCGCACCTGCCCCGTCCGGTTGCCTCGGGTTGGGGCATCTGTCGGACCATCGAGCGAGAGTGTGTCCAGCTCGCGGCGGCGCAGGTGATCGATCGCCGCGTTGTTCGCGATCTTGAAAATCCAGGATGAGAATTTGAACTCGCGCCGGTAGGATGCCAGGCCGTTGAAAACCTTGACGAAGGTTTCCTGCGCCAGATCCTCCGCCAGCGCTCGATCGCGCACCATGCGGTAGACGAGCGAGAACACCGGCCGCTCGTAGCGACGCAGGAGTTCGCGAAAGGCCGCTTCGTCGCCGCCGCTGGCCCGTGCCGCGAGCTCTTGGTCGCTGGCGCCGCTTGCGTCGGACGGCCTATCTTTCGCGGCTATGGTGCCGCTCCCTCCGGTGGAGGTCGCCGTGGCGCGCAACGGCGATGCGAAGCGCTCCCAGGTGCGGAGCATGTTCTCCGCGATTGCGCCACGCTACGACTTCCTTAACCATCTCTTGAGCTTCAACGCCGACCGTCGCTGGCGCGAGCGTGCGGTGGACCGGCTCGGGTGGGGGGCGCGTCCGTCCGGCGTCTACCTGGACCTCTGCGCCGGCACCCTCGATGTGGCGGCGACGCTGGCGCGCTCGCCCGGATTTCGAGGCACCGTGATCGGAGCCGACTTCGCCGTGCCCATGCTGCGGCTCGGTCGCGGCAAGGCCGAACGGGTGCACCCGGTGGGCGCTGACGCGCTCGCGCTCCCGTTTGCCGATGGCCAGTTCGACGGCGCGACGGTGGCGTTTGGCGTCAGGAACCTTGCGGATCTCGACGCTGGGTTGCGCGAGGCTGCCCGGGTGCTCAAGCCTGGAGCCCGGTTCGTCGTGCTCGAATTCACCACGCCCAGTCGGGCAGTTCTCCGCACACTCTACCTCTTCTACTTCCGGCAGCTCCTGCCGGCCATTGGGCGAGCGGTGTCCAAACATAGGGACGCCTACCGGTACCTGCCAGAGTCGGTGCTGGAGTTCCCCGCGCCGACCACGTTGGCTCGGCGCCTCGAGGCGGCAGGGTTCGAGCGCGTGGGCTTCGAGCTGCTGACGGGCGGCATCTGCGCCGTCCATCATGGCGCTCGATAACCTCCGCGCGTTCGTCGAAGCCATCGACCGGGCGGGGCAGCTCCGCCGAGTCGAGCCTCCGGTATCGGTCGAGCGGGAGCTCACGGAGATCGCCGATCGCTGCATGAAGGCGCCGGGGGGCGGGCCGGCGCTGCTCGTGCAGCGGCCCGTGCTGCGTGGGGGTGGATCATCGGCCTGTCCGGTCGCCGTGAACCTCTTCGGCTCCGATCGGCGGATGGCGCTCGCGCTCGGCGTGGAGCGGGTGGATGACGTGGGGGAGCGACTCACCGCCCTCCTCAACCTGAAAGTCCCCGACTCCTTGTTCGGCAAGCTCGCCATGCTTCCGCAGCTGGCCGAGGTGGCCAAGTTCCCCCCTCGCGTGACCACGGGCCGCGCGCCGTGCCAGGCCACCGTGCTCCGGGGGACGGAGGTCGACCTGGGGACGCTGCCGGTCCCCGTATGCTGGCCCGAAGACGGCGGCCCCTACATCACGTTGTCCGGGGTCATCACGCGGGACCCCGCCACCGGAGTCCGCAACGTCGGGATGTACCGAGTGCAGGTGCTGGGGCCGCGCGAGGTGGCGATGCACTGGCAGCGGCACAAGGTCGGAGCAGCGCATTGGCGCACCCTCGCGGCGCGCGGCGAGCGCATGCCCGTGGCCATCGCCTTGGGCGGAGACCCGGCCAGTATCTATGCGGCCTCGGCCCCGCTGCCGCCCTCGATCGATGAGTATCTCTTCGCTGGATTCTTGCGACGGGAGCCGGTGCGACTGGCGAAGGCCATAACCAGCGATCTCGACGTGCCGGCCGAGGCGGAGATCGTCCTCGAGGGCTACATCGACCCGGCGGAGGACCTGGTGCTCGAAGGTCCCTTCGGCGACCACACGGGGTTCTATTCGCTCGCCGATTACTACCCGAGAGTGCACATCACGGCGGTCACGAGCCGGGCGGACCCGATCTACCCTCACACGATCGTGGGCCGGCCGCCAATGGAGGACTTTTACCTCGGGCAGGCGACGGAGCGGATCTTCCTGCCGCTCCTCAAGCTGACGCTGCCGGAAATCGTGGACTTGCACATGCCTGCGGAAGGAATCTTTCACAACCTCGTGTTCGTCAGCATCGACAAGCAGTACCCAGGGCAGGCCTACAAGGTGATGAACGGGCTCTGGGGCCAGGGGCTCATGGCGCTCGCCAAGGTGATCATCGTGCTCGACCACGACGTGAACGTCCGCGATCCCAAGGAGGCGTGGTGGGTCGCGCTCAACCACATCGACCCCGAGCGCGACGTGCGGTTCAGCATGGGCCCGATCGACGTCCTGGATCACGCGAGCCGGGGATTCACCTTCGGGTCGAAGATGGGGATCGACGCGACTCGGAAGTGGAAGGAAGAGGGCTTCACGCGCGAATGGCCGCGCAGGATCGTCATGGACGACGCCACCAAACAGCGCGTCGACGCCATGTGGAAGGACCTCGGCATTGACCTCTAGTCGCGAGGCTCAGACGTGGGCGGGCGATTCGCTTGCGGTCCGCTACGCGAACTTCGTCCGATTGCCGCACACCGTGTTTGCCCTGCCGTTCGCGTTGCTCGGCGTGATCGTCGCGTCGAGGGAGCAGGCGGTGTCGCTGAGAGTGCTCGGGCTCGCCGTCCTCGCGTTCACCTGCGCGCGGTTCGTGGCACTCGGCTTCAATCGCATCGCCGACCGGGAGATCGACGCCCGCAACCCCCGCACGCGCGGCCGCGAGCTCCCGAGCGGGCGCCTCACGCTGACGCAGGCGTGGCTCTCCGTGGCGACCGCCGCGGTACTGTTTCTCGCGACGTCCTGGGCGCTGAACCCGTTGTGCTTCGCGCTCGCGCCACTCGCTCTCGTCTTTGTCTCCGCCTATAGCTACACGAAGCGCTTCACCCATTGGTCCCATCTCTGGCTCGGCCTCGCAGATGGTATCGCGACGCCGGCCGGTTACCTGGCCGTCACGGGTCGGTGGAGCCATCCGTGGTGGCTCCTGCCGATGGGCGCGCTCGCCGTCACCTGCTGGGTCGGAGGCTTTGATGTGTTCTACGCGCTCCAAGACGAGGCCTTCGACCGAGCCGAGCGCTTGCAGTCGCTCGTGGTGCGGATCGGGAGCCGCCGCAGCATCACGGCGGCGAAGGTCCTGCATGGCTTGACGGTGGTCGCGTTGATCGTGTTCGGGCTGGGTGCGGGCTTGGGCGTGGCGTACTATGTCGGGATCGCCGTCGGAGCGGCCCTCATCGCGTACGAGCACCAGCTGGTCAGACCCGGGGACCTCTCGCGGCTGGACGCCGCGTTCTTCACGATGAACGGCATCGTGAGCATCGTCGTGTGTACCGGGGCGCTCTTGGACCGGATATTGTGAAGGGCTCGCGTCGCACGCCCCGGAAGCCGGCACCGTCGGCGCGGCGCCCGAGCGTGCCGCCGCCCCGGCCCCCCGCGCATCCCAAACGGAGTCCTGCGCCCAACCAGCGCGGGCGGTAATGGACAGCCCGGTTGCCCTCGCGATCACCGGCGCGTCCGGCGCCATATACGGCGTTCGGCTGCTCGAGGTGCTGGCGACGAGCCGCGTCCCCACATGGCTCATGGTGTCGAGCCACGGCTGGCGCCTGTTGCGGGACGAGTGCAACATTGCCGACGAAGCTGCCCTGCGGGCGGCAAGCGGGGGCGACTGGACCAGTGTGCGCCCGCTTGACGACCGCGATCGGGGCGCGGAGCCCGCATCTGGCTCTGCCGCGAGCGCCGGGATGGTCGTGTGTCCGTGTTCGATGGGCACGGTCGCCGCGATCGCCCACGGAACGAGCCGCAGCCTGATCGAGCGCGCAGCAGACGTGGCCTTGAAGGAGCGGAGACCCCTCATCCTCGTGCCGCGCGAAACGCCCCTCTCGCTCGTTCACCTGCGCAACTTGACGCTCGTCGCCGAAGCGGGCGCGCTCGTCCTGCCGGCGGCGCCGGGCTTCTATCATCAGCCGACTCGCATCGCCGAGCTCGTGGACTTCGTCGTCCAGCGAATTCTCGACCACCTGGACGTCCGCGCGACATTGGTGCCGCGCTGGCGTCCGACCGCTTGACTCACCGGCCCAAGGAGCTCCCCCGATGACTCTGCGCTCTCAGCTTCGGTTGACCGCGCTGGTGCCCCTCTTCGCGGTCGCGGCGTGCGCGTCGCACGGCCCGGCCGCCCCGACGCCCGCCGCTGTCCCAGCCGCCCCAACGCCCGTTGCAACGCCGGCGCCGGCTCCCCCGGCGATCGACACGACGGTGCAGCCCGGGCGATTCGACATGGGCAAGATGTGGACGTTCGAGAATCCGCCGCTCGACTACTTCAAGGCGGAGTACGGGTTCACACCGTCCCAAGACTGGCTCGTGCACGTCCGGCTTGCGGCCCTGCGGCTCCCGAACTGCACGGCATCCTTCGTGTCGGCAAACGGCCTTGTGATGTCCAACCACCACTGCGCGCGGGAATCAGCCACCGCGGTCTCGCGGCCCGGCGAAGACCTCCTGACCAACGGGTTCTACGCCGAACGCCTGACGGACGAACGTCGCGTGCCCGACCTCTACGTGGACGAGCTTGTGGCCCTACACGACGTGACCGCGGAAGTCCAAGCGGCGGAAGCGGGGGGCCAATCGGAGGCCGACCGGATCGCCGCGCGTGACCGGAAGATCCGCGAAGTGGAGGGCCGGGAGAGCGCGACCGCGAGGCTGCGCTGCGAAGTGACGACGCTGTACCACGGGGGCCGTTACTCGCTCTACTGCTATCGCCGCTATTCGGACGTGCGACTCGTGTTCGTCCCCGAAAAGGCGATCGGGTATTTCGGCGGCGACTACGACAATTTCACCTACCCCCGCTACGACCTCGACGTCTCCTTCTTCCGGGTCTATGACGACTCGGGGGCACCGCTCCATCCTGAGGCGTACTTCTCGTGGAGCGAGTCCGGCGCGCACGAGGGCGACCCCGTCTTCGTCATCGGCAATCCCGGATCGACCTCGCGCCTGTTGACCCAAGCGCAGCTCGAGTACCGGCGCGACCGGCAATACCCCTTCCTCCTTCACCTCCTGGGCTCGAGGCTCCAGATCCTCGGGGCCTACATGAACGAGCACCCGGAGACGCGGCCTCGGCTCATCAACGATTACTTCGAGATCTCGAACACCCTCAAGGCCTTTACAGGCGAGGAAGAGGGTCTGCGGAATGCGACGCTGTTCGCGCGGAAGGTCGCCTTCGAGCGCAACTTCAAAAGGGCCGTGATGGCCAATCCCGCCCTGCACGACCAGTACGGCGGCCTTTGGGACCAGATCGCGGCCCTCAGGACCCAGATCGCCGAGCTCGCGCCGGCCGTGAACGCTTTGAACCAAGGGGGCCTGCTCCGCTCGCAGACGCTTGCAACGGCCCTCTCCCTCATCCGCTACGCAGAGGCGGCCGCCCAGGGTGCGCCCGACAGCGCGCTCAGCGATATGCGGACGAGCGTGACCTCGGCCCGGATCGATCCGGTGCTCGACGCGCGCATCCTCGGGGCGCAGCTCGAGGATGCGTCGCAGCTGCTCGGCCCGGGGGACCCGTGGGTCGCCGAAGCGCTGTCGGGCCGGTCCCCGCAGGCCGCCGCGGAGGCGATCGTGGGCGGGTCGCTCGTGCCTGACTCGGCCCGCCGCGCCGGCGCGCTCGCACAGCCGGGCGACGTGGCGACGAGCACGGATCCTGCGATCCGCCTGATGCGGGATCTCCTCCCGCGGCTCCGGCAGGTGTTCGGGCGCTACCGGCCGATGCAAGAGGAGGAAGAGGCTCACACCGGGGAGCTCGCGCGGGCCCTCTTCGCCGTGTACGGGACGACGATCGCTCCCGATGCCACGTTCACGCTGCGGATCGCGGACGGGGTCGTGCGCGGGTACGACTACAACGGCACCCAGGCACCCGCCTTCACGACCTTCTACGGCCTCTACGACCGGCACGCCTCGAACCCGGGGTCCGAGGATTGGGCGCTCCCGCCGCGCTGGCAGACCCCGCCCCCGGCCCTTGTGCTTGGGACGCCCCTCGACATGGTCGCGACGAACGACATCATCGGCGGGAACTCGGGCAGCCCCGTAGTAGACAAGGCGGGTCGGCTCGTGGGGCTCGTGTTCGACGGCAACATCGAAAGTCTTCCGGGCGAGTTCATCTACGCGGCCGAGACCGGGCGCACGGTCGCCGTCCACAGCGCGGCGATTCTCGAGGCCCTTCGCCACGTGTACGGGGCCCGCCGGTTGGTGGACGAGATCGAGCCCGCGCCACCCACGCGGTGAGGTTGGGGATCATTGCCGACACACACGGGCTTGTTCGGCCCGGAGTGCTGGAGGCTTTTGCCCAGGTCGACCACATCCTGCACGGTGGGGACGTCGGGTCGGAGCAGGTGCTGGCCGAACTCCGAGCGCTAGCACCCGTGACCGCGGTGTACGGAAACGTCGACGGACTGGCGCTCCGGAGCGTCCTTCCGCAGGTCGCCACGGTGCGGCTCGACGGCTTCGACATCGTGGTGACGCACGGCGATCAGTTCGGTCGGCCGACGCCCGCCAAGCTCGTGGCGGCTTTCCCGAAGGCCGAAATCATCGTCTTCGGGCACACGCACCGGTCGCTCCTTGAGCTTGTGGACCGGACGATAACCGTCATGAATCCGGGCGGGGCGGGGGGGCGGCGGTTCGATCTCCAGCCCTCGATAGGGATCATGGAGCTTGAGCCTGGGATCCCGCCGCGGGCGCGACTGGTCCCGCTCGACGAGGCGTGAGCGTCTAGCGCTGACAGTGCGGGCACAGGGTGGTCGCGCGCAGGTCAATCGCATGGGTCGTGACCAGCCGCCGCCCGCACCGGACGCACGCTTCGCCACCCCGGCCGTACACCTTCAGTTCGAGCTGGAACCGTCCGGTCGCGCCCGTCCCGGTGCGGTAGTCCCGCACCGTCGAGCCTTTGGCGCGAACTGCCCGCCTCAAGACCTCGCGGACGGAGACGTACAATCGCGAGTACTCGGCTGCCGCGATGCTCGAGGCTGCCCGCGAGGGGTCGAGCCCGGCTGCGAACAGCGCTTCATTGGCGTAGATGTTCCCGATCCCCGCGATCCGCCGCTGGTCCATGAGCGCCTTCTTGATCGCGGCGCGCGAGCCCCGCAGCCGGCTCGCGAACACGGCGCCGGTGAAGCGGCGCTCGAGGGGCTCGGGCCCTATTCGCGCGCTGTAGGCGAGCCACGCCGTCGGGCTCAACAGCGAGATGGTGCCCAATCGCCGGATGTCCCGATATACGAGCCAACCGCCGTCCTCGAGCCTGCAGACGAGCACCGCGTATTTCGTTTCGGCGGGCGATAGCGGCCGATCGTACGCCACGAGCGACCCGGTCATCCGGGGCTGGATGATGAGCCGCTCGCCTGAGGCCAACGTGATCACGACGTGCTTGGCCCGGCGGGCCACGCCCGTGATCGTGTTTCCCGTGAGCGTAGCGAGCAGCCGGCGCGTCGACACCTGCCGCAGGACGTCGGTCTTCGACAACCGGGCTTCTACGATCTGCCGCCCTGCGATGCGCGGGGCCACGTCCCGCACGATGGTTTCGACTTCAGGGAGTTCGGGCACGGGCGATCTCACGCCATCCGATGTCGCGGCGAAACTGCTTGCCGGCGAACTCAATGCGGGCGCACGCGGCGGCACTCCGGGCCGCCGCCTGCGCGACGGTCGGCGCGACGGCGGTGACCGCGAACACCCGGCCACCTGCGACCCGTAGCCCGCCGCTCTCGGCGTGGGCCGTCCCCGCGTGAAATACCAGGATGTCCGACCCGAGATCGGGTGGGACCGTGATCGGGGTGCCCGTGTGCGGCTCTTCGGGGTAGCCTGCGGCCGCGAGCACCGTGGTTACCGAGGCTTGCGTCGCCGCCACGTCCTCGGCTGGCGCCCGCCATTGACCGGCGGCGATCGAAACCACGTCTCGCGTGACGCGCGAGGGAAGCACGGGGAACAGTGCTTGCGTTTCGGGGTCGCCGAAGCGGCAATTGAACTCGAGGACGAACGGTGTCCCGGCAGGGCTGATCATCAGCCCGGCGTACAAAACGCCCTGGTAGGGCGCGCCGCGAGCGGCGATCTCCCGGAGCGTAGGCTCGAATACGTCGCGTCGTAGGCGCGCGAGTAGCGCGGGCGACGCGAGGCTGACGGGACAGTAGGCCCCCATGCCCCCCGTATTCGGACCGCGGTCCCCTTCGAGCAGGCGTTTATGATCCTGGGCGGGCGGGAGCACCGTGAACTGGTCGCCGTCCACCAGGGCGAGGACCGATAGTTCCTCGCCCTCGAGGAACTCCTCGATCACGACTTCCCGACCAGCCGACCCGAAGGCTCCCTCGGCCAGCATCGCCCGCGCCGCCCGCGCGGCGTCGGCCCGTGTTGCGCAAACAACAACTCCCTTGCCGGCAGCGAGGCCCGACGCCTTCACGACGAGGGGCTCCCCCTGCCCGTCGATGTAGGCGAGGGCCGGGTCGAGCGCCGTGAACGTTTCGCTCGCCGCCGTCGGGACCCCGGCGGCGCGCATGACATCCTTGGCGAACGCCTTGGACGATTCGAGGCGGGCCGAGAGCTGCGTCGGGCCAAACACCGCACACCGGGCGGCCCGGAGGCGATCGCCGAGGCCCAGGGCGAGAGGGGCTTCAGGCCCGATCACCGTGACGTCGATGCCGTGTCGAGAGACGGCGTCGACGAGCGCATCGATTGCCGTCACGGCAATGGGGAGGTTGGTCGCGCACGAGGCGGTACCCGGGTTGCCAGGCGCCGCGAAGAGAATGGCTTCAGGGAAGTCGCGGCGAAGGGCCCAGCAGAGCGCGTGCTCGCGCCCACCCCCGCCAACCACCAAGACCTTCACTTCTTCTTGAAGGTGTCCGCGAATGCCTGCGCCGCGCGCCGCGCCGTGTCGACGACGTCGGTTACGACGGCTTTGGCTTCCTTCACGTAGTGTTCCCGGGCTTCGTTGAGGTCGCGGTCAAGGGGCCGGGTCTCCGCTTCCGGGCCCCGACGCGTGTACTCGCCGGCAATGATCCGGTCGTAGGCCCCGGCTCTAACCCAGCGGTTCAGCTCCGCCGCGCGAAGTGTATTGAACGGATGGGTCCGGTCGACCGTGTTCAGGATCTGGAAGATCCGGTCGAGGGGTCCGCCTGTGTCCTCGTATTCCTCCGCTTGGTGGAGAAATGCGTCCAAGTCCATTTGGGACATGTCGCCGCCACCGGCCATCTTGAGGAAGACGCGCAGCGCGGCGCGAGCGTCCTGGCACGCTAGCAGTCCGGCGCGGTCCGACGACAATTCGCTCTTGCGGTACCACTCGAGCAGCGCGAGCCGGACCGGCAGGAGCGCGAGGCCCGCGAGGAACGGCAACGACGTAAAGCTCACGTTGAGGAGCAGGACGAGGATCGTGCGGTAGAGCGCATGCCCGCTCATCACATGCCCGAGTTCGTGGCCTAGGAGTGCCAGCAGTTCGTCGTTGTCGAGCAGCCGCAGCGCGCCCGAGTTGATCACGATGAAGGGCCGATCCATCCCGAACGCCCCCGCGTTGACGAACGGGGTCTGGGATACGAAGAGCTCAGGTGGCGTGGGCCAATCGAGGGACGTCAGGGCATCGGTATACAGCGCGTTGAGCGTGGGAAATTGGGTCGGTCCCACCCTGACGGCGTCGGCTTGGAACAGGAGTCGGACGCCACGCTCCCCGACGAACCCGTAGATCTTCTTGACGATCTCGTCGAACCCCGGCACCGCCCGCAGCGTCTGTAGGGCGGCCCGGTCCGTCGGGTGCTCCCAGGACGCCGGGGCTATCCCCTGCAGGATCTTGCGGGGCCGCACGGCCGGGAGGTCGGGTTGGCTGTCACTCATGGGTTCGTCGCTTCTCACTCTTGCTACGGACGACGGTCGGCGCTCAGGCTGCCGCGAGTGCCTGGTCCAGATCCGCCAGCAAGTCGTCGGCGTCCTCGATGCCGATCGACAGCCGCACGAGGCCGTCCGTCAGTCCGATCGCCTCGCGCATCTCTCGCGGCACGCTCGCGTGGGTCATCGACGCCGGATGCCCGACGAGACTCTCGACGCCCCCGAGCGACTCGGCCAGCGCGAACAGCCGCGTATGCTCCACGAAGCGACGGGCGCGGTCCGCTGAGCCGAGTTCGATGCTGACCATCCCCCCAAATCCCGTCATTTGCCGGCAGGCAAGGGCGTGCTGGGGGTGGGAGGGAAGCCCGGGGTAGTAGACGCGCTCGACACGCTCATCGTGCTCGAGCCACTCGGCGATGCGGCGGCCGTTGGCGTCGTGCTGCCGCATGCGAACCGCGAGGGTCTTGGTGCCCCGCAGGCACAGCCAGCAGTCGAACGGCCCCGGTACGGCGCCCGCGGCGTTCTGGATAAACCCGAGACGACCGGCGAGGTCCTCGCGCTGGACCACGAGCATTCCACCCACGATGTCCGAGTGACCATTCAGATACTTCGTGGTCGAATGCAGCACGACGTCTGCCCCGGCGTCGTGGGGTCGCTGAAAGCACGGTGTCGCGAACGTGTTGTCGACCGCGAACAGGGCGTCGGCGCCGCGCGCGGCCTCGCCCACGGCTCGAAGGTCGCATAGCCGCATGAGCGGGTTCGTCGGTGTCTCCACGAACACGAGTCGCGTGCGCGCGGTGAGGGCGGCTCGGACGCGGTCAGGGTCGGTCGTATCGACGAACGTGAACGTGAGGCCGTGGCGCGCCCACAGGTGCGTCATTTGGCGGTGCGTGCCGCCATACACCGCGTCGCCGCAGACGACGTGGTCGCCGCTCGAGAGCAGCTTGAGAAGCGCGTCCAGGGCCGCGAGCCCCGAGCCGAACGCAAGCCCGTACGTGCCCCCCTCGAGGGCCGCGATATTGCGCTCCAGGGCGTCCCGCGTGGGATTGCGCGTGCGGGCGTACTCGTAGCCACGGTGGCGGCCGAGCCCCTCCTGGACGTAGGTCGAGGTCTGGTAAATCGGGGGCATGACGGCACCGGCGAGAGGGTCGGCCGTCTTGCCGGCGTGGATGACCCGGGTGGCGAGCCGATGCTCGAGGTCCGGCCCCGAGACTTGAGCCATGGCCGGAACGTACCGATGGCTTTCGCGCCGAGCAAGCGAGCCTTAACGTTAACGCCGATGTCCCCAAGGGATGGCATGGCGTGCCTCGTCGTCGACGACGAGCCGAGGTTGCGGCGCGTGCTCGTGCGCCTGCTCGAAGGGGAGGGCTTCCAGTGTCAGGAGGCCGGATCCGGCGTCGAGGCGCTGCAGGTGCTCGAACAGCACGCGGTGCCGCTCGTGATCTCGGACCTGCGCATGCCCGAGATGGACGGCGTCGCGCTCCTGCGAGAGATCGTCAGCCGGTGGCCGGACATTGCGGTGGTGGTCGTGACGGCAGTTGCTGAGGTCGAGAGCGCCGTGGCGTGCCTGCAGATGGGCGCGCTCGACTACGTCGCCAAACCCTTCCACTTGGACGAGGTGCGGGCGCGCGTCACGCAGGCCCTCGACAAGCGGCGGCTGATCCTCGAGAACCACAACTACCAGCAGCACCTCGAGGACCGCGTGGCCGTGCAGGCCCACCGGATTGAAGAAGTCTTCCTCGAGGGGGTGCAGGCGCTCGTCCAGGCCCTCGAAGAGAAGGATGCCTACACGCGGGGCCACTCGGCCCGGGTCGCGCGCTACGCCACGGGTATCGCCCGTCAGCTTCTGCTCGATGCCGAGGCGGTCGACACGATCGCCTTGGGGTCTGAGCTGCACGACATCGGGAAGATCGGCGTCCGGGAATCGGTGCTGTACAAGCCTGGGAAACTCACCGACGACGAGTACCGCCACATCATGGAGCACACCGTCATCGGCGCCCGCATCCTCGGGCCCCTCATGCGGGATGCCCCTGGCGCCCTCGCGATCGTGCGGTCGCATCACGAGCGGATGGACGGCACGGGGTTTCCCGACCGGCTCGCGGGCGAGACGATTCCATTCCTGGCGCGCATCGTGAGCGTCGCGGACTCCTTCGATGCGATGACGAGCGCCCGGCCGTATCGGCCGGGTTTCGTCGTGCAACACGCCGTCCGCGAGCTCCAGGACGGCAAAGGCGTGCAGTTCGACACAGTCGTCGTCGATGCTTTCCTCGCGGCGTTCGCGGACGTGACCGCCTTGCCGCTGCCCACTCCGCGCCTCCACCCGGTCCGTCTCCCGGCCCACGCCCTGGAAGCCCGGCGCGCCTGACGCGTCGCGTTAGCTCACCCCAAAGCGCCCCGCCCTTGAGCCGATGAGCGGCACGTTGATGGTGGGCGTTTCGGGGATCCGGGGCGTCGTCGGCACGGACCTGACCCCGGCGATCGTCGAGCGCTACGCCCGCGCCTTCGGTAGGTGGGCCGGCCAGAATCCCCGCGTGGTGGTTGGCCGGGACTCGAGGCAATCGGGGCCCGAGTTTGCGCAGGCCGTAGCCCGGGGACTCCTCGGAGCCGGGTGCGCGGTCATCGATGTCGGCTTGGCACCCACCCCAACGATTCAGCTGGCGGTCGAGTACCACCACGCCGCGGGCGGGATAGCGATTACCGCGAGTCACAACCCGATCGAATGGAACGCCCTCAAGTTCATCGGGCCGGACGGCATCTTCCTGGACGAAGCGGACGGCGCCCGCGTCCTCGAACTCGCGCGCGCCGACGGCCAACCGGTCGGCGGTCGCTCCCTCGTCAGCGCCGACACCGAGGCCATTGAACGCCACATCGACTTGGTGCTGGCGCTGGACGTGATCGACGTCTCGCGCATCAGGGAGCGCCGATTCCGAGTGGCGCTCGACGCCGTGCGGGGGGCAGGGGGGGCGATCATGCCCGCCCTGCTCGAACGGCTCGGCTGCGAGGTTGCGGGGATCAACCTCGAGACGGACGGCCGGTTCCCGCGGGCGCCCGAGCCGGTGCCCGAAAACCTTGGGGAGCTCGGGGCCCTGGTGCAGCGAACCCGGGCCGACGTCGGGTTCGCCGTGGATCCGGACGTCGACCGCTTGGCGATCGTCGATGAGAAGGGGACGCCGATCGGGGAGGACTATACGCTCGCCCTCGCGGTGCGAGCTGCATTGGGGTCGGGAGCACAGGGGCCCGTGGTGTGTAATCTCTCGACGAGCCTCGTCGTCGAGGACGCGGCTCGCGCGTGCGGAGCCCAGGTCGTACGCACCCCGGTGGGCGAGGCCCACGTCGCCCGGGCGATACGCGAATTGCGAGCCCCCATCGGCGGGGAGGGCAACGGTGGGGTCATCTACCCCCGCCTGCACGCGGGCCGGGACGCACCCCTCGCGGCAGCGTTCGTGCTCGAGCTCCTGGCACGCGCTCCGACGCCGGTGAGCGGGCTGATCGCGCAGGCGCCCCGCTACACCATGGTCAAGGCGAAGGTGCCCCGAGGGCCCGCGCTCGGCCCCGTCTACGATGCCCTCAAGCTGGGCTTCCCCGACGCCGTGCTCGACGAGCGGGACGGGTTGAGGCTCGCCTGGCCCGGCCGCTGGCTCCACGTGCGGCCGTCGAATACGGAGCCCATCGTACGGCTCATCGCCGAGGCCCCCCGGGCCGAGGACGCGCGCGACCTGATCGAGCAGGCACGGCGGCTCGTGGTTGAGCCCGACCGCACTCGCAACCCGAGTCCTCCCCGACTCCCGGGCAGCCCCAATTGAACGGCCCCGAGCGCCGGTACTGATACAGTTTGACGGGGGGTGGAGAACGTGGCGACGATGCAGCAACTGTTGCGCTGGCCGCCCCGAGCAGCGGTGGGTAACCCCGATGCACCAACGCTGCATGGGAACGGGCAGTAGGTGCGAAACTTGCGGCTGCACGTGTCACCCTGCGCAGGAGGTGGGCATCGTGGTAGCACCCAGGAAATCGTTCAACGAGCCGAGCATCACTGAGGAGGCATCGCTCGCCGACGTGACTTTGCAAAGTGCGTGCGCTGCGGGCTTCGTCTCGGTGAACGGTAGTTGCGTTTCGGAGACGTGAACGACGAGGGCCGGACGGGCAGCTTCCGGTAGCCCAGTCCGGCGTCTCGAGGGACCACGCGCCAGGACGGTGTGCTGTCCTGGCGCGCTGGCTTTCGGTTCCCCACGATACCAACCTTTTGGTTCCATCGTTTCAGGCCGCCTGTTCTCTGCCGGTCAGCAGGTCCACAATGTCCGACACCGAGCGCGCGTTCCCTTGCCCTTTTCGCTCCGGGCCGCTAGGGTGGCGGCATGTGCGGCATCGTCGGTTATACGGGCGCGCGCCAGGCGGTCCCTCTGTTGCTCGAGGGCCTAAGGCGGCTGGAATACCGGGGTTACGACTCCGCCGGGGTGGCGCTGGTTGTTGAGGGGCGCATCGACGTTCACAAGGCTGTCGGGAAGATCGACAGGCTCGAGCGTGCCCTGGGGCCCACCCAACCCTCCGGACATGTCGGCATCGCTCACACGCGGTGGGCGACGCACGGCGCGCCCAACCTCGCGAACGCCCATCCCCACATCGACTGTGGCGGGACGCTTGCTCTCGCTCACAACGGCATCATCGAGAACGCAGGGCTGCTGCGGGCCGCCCTCGCGCAGCGGGGTCATACGTTCCGGTCGGACACAGACACCGAAGTGCTCGCGCACTTGATTGAAGACCTTCAGGCTCGCGGGCAGTCGTTCGTGGATGCCGTGGCCGGCGCGCTGTCGAAGGTCGAAGGCACGTACGGAATCGCCGTCATCAGTACCCGCGAGCCCGATACCATCATCGCGGCCAGACGCGGATCACCGCTGCTCGTGGCGATCGGCACAAACGAGAACTTCGTCGCCTCAGACGCGTCCGCAGTGCTCGCCCACACGCGCTCGGTGGTCTACCTGGACGACGGCGAAATCGCGGTCGTCCGGCCCCACGAGTACCGGATACTGGACGTCGATGCGGTAGAAAAGGAAAAGGCCGTGACGCACGTGGCCTGGGATTTGGGCACGATCGAACGCGGCGGCTACGCGCATTTCATGCTCAAGGAGATCATGGACCAGCCCGAGAGCCTGCACAACACGCTCCGCGGGCGACTCCTTGAGGACGAAGGCACGGCGCGCCTTGGGGGGTTGAACGTCACGGACGAAGAGCTGCTCCAGATCAACAGGATCGTGATCACCGCGTGCGGCACCTCGTGGCACGCGGCACTCATCGGCGAGTACATGATCGAGGAACTCGCCCGGGTGCCGACGGAGGTCGAGTACGCCTCGGAGTTCCGTTACCGCAATCCGATCGTCGACGCGCGCACCCTCGTCATTGGCATCTCGCAGTCGGGCGAGACGGCCGACACGCTCGCCGCCCTGCGGGAAGCGAAGCGTCGGGGTGCCCGCACGCTCGGCCTGGTCAACGTCGTCGGCAGCACGATCGCGCGGGAAGTCGATGGGGGCATCTACCTTCATGCCGGCCCCGAGATCGGGGTGGCCAGCACGAAGGCGTTCACGAGCCAGATCGCGGCGCTCGCCCTCCTCACGCTGAAACTCGGACGTCTGCGGTCGCTGTCGATTCTCCAGGGGCGAGAGATCGTCCGCGAGTTGGTCCGGCTGCCGCACCTCGTGGAACAGGTGCTGGCCCGCGCGCCTGAGGTGGAGGCTGTCGCCGAACGGCTGCTCCGCGCAGGCAACGTGCTCTATCTGGGGCGCGGCTACAATTTCCCCGTGGCGTTGGAAGGTGCGCTCAAGCTGAAGGAGATCTCCTACATCCACGCCGAAGGCTATCCGGCGGCGGAAATGAAGCATGGTCCCATCGCACTGATCGACGATCTCATGCCGGTCGTCTTCGTGGCGCCGCGGGACGCGGTCTATCAGAAGATCGTGAGCAACGTGGAGGAGGTGAAGGCGCGCGGCGGCCGGGTGATCGCGGTCGTCACGGCTGGCGACACCGGGCTCGCGCGGCTTGCCGATCAGCGGATTGACGTGCCCGAGACCCTCGACTTTCTCACGCCCATCCTCACGGTCCTGCCGCTCCAGCTCCTCGCCTACTACATCGCCGTGCGGCGCGGGTGCAACGTGGACCAGCCGCGCAACCTCGCGAAGTCGGTCACCGTCGAATGACCGCCGGCAGGCGGTGCGGGTAGTTCTTCAGCGCGTCGCGCGCGCCGAAGTACGCTCGGGCGCGCGTCTACTGGGACGGATCGGACCGGGTGTGCTCATCCTCGTCGGCTTCGCGCCGCAGGACGCGGATGCGACCCTCGACTGGATGGCCGAGAAGATCATCGGCCTGCGAATCTTCAGCGACGCTGCCGGAAACATGAATCTCGATCTGGAAGAGGCGAACGGGGCGCTGCTCGTCGTGTCACAGTTCACGCTCTACGGCGATGCGAGTCACGGCCGGCGCCCGAGCTTCGGCGGCGCGGCGCCCCCCGCCGTGGCGGCGCCCCTGTTCGAGCGATTCGTCGCCCTCCTCCGCGAGCGGAGCGGCGGGTTGTCCGTCGAGACAGGGGAATTCGGCGCCATGATGGACGTTGAGCTCGTGAACGACGGCCCGGTGACGCTCGTCCTCGAACGGTGAGCGAGTTGCTGCTCGCGAGCGGCAGCCCGCGCCGCCACGAGCTCCTGTCCATGCTGGGCATCCCCCACCGGGTCGTGGTGCCCGCCCTCGACGAGACACGGGAATCGGGCGAGCCTCCCGACACCTACGTCGTGCGGCTCGCCCGTGCCAAGGCCCAGGCGGTGGCGCGCCATGATCCCGAGGCGCTGGTACTGGGCGCCGATACGACGGTCGTCCTTGCGGGCGAGGTCCTGGGGAAGCCTGAGACCCCGGCCGACGCAGCCGAGATGCTCGCGAAGCTGAGCGGCCGCACCCATCAAGTCTTCACCGGTGTGGCCGTGGCCCGCGGCGCCCGCGTCGAACATGCCCTCGATGTCACCGACGTCACCGTGCGACCGCTTGAGCCCGCAGCGATCCGGGCCTACGTCGATACCGGTGAGCCGATGGACAAGGCGGGCGCCTACGCCATCCAGGGGCGCGGTGCCGTCCTGATTGAGGGTATTCGGGGGGACTTCTTCGGAGTTATGGGGCTGCCAGTACGACTTGTCGTCGACCTGCTGGCGCGGTTCGGCGTGCCCTACCGTTTCACGCGGTAGACGGGGACCTTCTTCGCCTTTCCTTTGACCTGGATTGGCTCGAGCGTCTCGACCGGCGGCGGCGTCTTGAGCTGACGATAGAAAGGGTCGGACAGCAGGATCTCGTTCGGTCCCGCCGACGAGCACAGACGGCTCGCCGTGTTCACGGCGTCCCCGATGACCGTGTATTCGAGCCGCCGGTGCGAGCCGATGTTGCCGGCAAACACATCGCCGAAGTTGATCCCGATCCCGATCCCGATCTCGGGGCGCCCCTCCCGCTTCCACTTCGCATTCAGCTTCTCCAGGGCGATCAGCTGATCGAGCGCACAGGTCATCGCGCGGTCGGCGTCATCCTCGTGAGCGATCGGGGCGCCCCACAGCGCCATGATGGCGTCGCCCATGAACTTGTCGAGTGTGCCCGAATGCTCGAAGACGATCTCCACCATCTCCGTGAAGTACTCGGTTAGGAGTGTGGCGATCTCGTCGGGGCCCATCGTCTCGGAGAGCGGGGTAAACCCGCGGATGTCGGAAAAGAAGATGGTGACGGGCCGTTTCTGCCCGCCTAGCTGCACCGCGTCCTTGTGCTGTGCGATTTCGGCCGCGAGGTTGGGTGCGAAGTAGCGCTGAAAGTTCGACAGCACGAGCGCTTCGCGGCGCAGCTGTTCTGAGCGCTGCGAGTTCTCGATACCGACGGCGGCGAGGCTCCCGAACGCGATGAGGAACTCGAGGTCCTCGTCGGCGAACGAGTGGGTCGCCGTGAGATTGTCCACGTAGAGAATCCCGAGCACCGTCTGGTCCGTGCCCATAAGCGGCGTGCACATGGCGCTGCGGACGCTCTGGATGAGGATGGACTTGCCCTTGAAGCGTTCGTCGGCCGCCGCGTTGTCCGAGAGGATCGCCACCCGCTCTTCCACAGCCTTCCGCGCGATCGACTGGGGTACATGCTTCGAGGCCCCTGCCCCGCCCGAGCGCGTCTTCGAGATCCGGGGCACGAGCTCGCCCGTCGGCGGCTCGAGGAGCAGGATGGACACGCGGTCCACGTTCATGATCTGAAACGTGAAGTCGACGACCTTGTCGAGCAGTCGGTCGAGCTCCTGCTGTTTCGACAGCTCCTTCGAAATCTCGAGCAGGAGCGAAAGCTTCTTCTCGCGGCGCTCTTCGAGCGACTGGGCGGTGACCTTGAGGTGGGAAGCGCCTGAGGGGCTCGCGTCCACGATCGCCGGCACGCCGCCCGAGGACTGCACCGGTAGCTGGCGCACGATCGTGGCGCCCGGGGGGCCCCCTTTGGGGGTCGTCGCGAACGGCGCCACGACTTGGGGGCGGGGGGCGGGGGAGGTGACCGCCTTTACGCGGTAGGCGACCTTGCCGAAGGTGATGACGTCATTGTCACCCGCCGTCGCTTCCGAGATGCGGGCGCCGTTCAGGAAGGTGCCGTTCGAGGAGCCGAGATCCTTCACCCGCACGCCGCCTTCGGCCAGCGCGACCTCGGCGTGCTTGCGGGAAATGGTGGGGTCGTAAATCGGGACATCGCTGGTCACCGCGCGTCCCACGACCACCGTGCGGCCAGCCTGCAGGTCAATCGCTTGGTCGCTGGTGGTGCTCAGCAGTTTGAACACGAGCCGAAATTAAACGTCAATCTCCCGCCTTGGCGAGCGCGAGCGCCGTCAGGACGGCGCTCGCCTTGGCTTCAGTCTCCGCGAACTCGCGCCCGGGATCGGAATCGGCGACGATCCCGGCCCCCGCCTGGACCGCCACGCGGTCGTGGAGGACCACGGCGGAGCGGATGGCGATGGCCGTGTCCATGTTCACCGCGCCCCACCCGACGTACCCCACGGCGCCCGCATAGGGACCGCGGCTCTCGGGCTCCAAGTCATCGATGATTTCCATCGCGCGGACTTTCGGGGCCCCCGAGACCGTGCCCGCCGGGAAGCACGCCTTGAACACGTCGAGCGCGTCGTAGCCCGGGCGCAACTGACCGCGAACCTCGCTGACCAGGTGCTGCACGTGCGAGTATCGCTCGATCGTCAACAGATCGTTCACACGCACGGACCCGTAGCGCGCGACCCGGCCGACGTCGTTGCGACCCAGATCGACCAGCATCATGTGTTCGGCGCGCTCCTTTTCGTCCGTGGCGAGCGACCGCGCCAACGCCTCGTCTTCGGTGGGACTCCCGCCGCGGGGCCGGGTGCCCGCAATCGGCCGCACGGTCACTTCGCCGTCCTCGACGCGCACGAGAACCTCGGGCGAGCTTCCCACGAGGGTGAAGTCGTCGAGCGCCAGGTAAAAGAGGTAAGGGGCGGGGTTGAGCGCACGGAGATAGCGATACAGGCGCAGCGGGTCCACGGCTCCGAGCGCGAGCTGACGTCGCGACAGGACGGTTTGAAACGTGTCACCCGCCCCGATGTGCTCGAGAATCGCGCGAACATCCCGCTCGAAGGCGTCCTGCGGGTACCGGGATATGGTCGGCACCGGGGGCACGTTCTCCCGTATGGGCAGGGGGCCCAGCCGGTGGGTGCTGCCCAGGCGGGCCACGAGATCGTCCACCCGGGCCTCCGCCCCTTCATACTGCCGCGCGAGCTCCGCGTCCGGCGCGCCCCGCGTGACCTCGACGTTGACCACGACGATCGCCCGCCCGAACACGTTGTCCAGGATGACGAGGCTGTCGGCGATCATGAGAACGGCGTCGGGAACCCCGAGCGTGTCCGGCGGGCGATGTGGCAGGTGCTCGATCGTGCGAACCAAATCGTACCCGATGTAGCCCACGGCGCCGCCGGTGAAGCGGGGCAGGCCCGGTACGGTGACCGCGGGCAACGCCCGCAGACGCTCCGCGAGATGGCCGATCGGGTCGTCGGTTACACCGGCTCCCGCCCACCCTTGCGCGGACGTCCACCGGTCGACCGCGGTCCCGCGATAGCGCCACACTTCGCGGGGCTCCGTGCCGAGGAACGTGTAGCGGGCCCAGCGCTCGCCGCCGACCAGGGACTCGAGCAGGAACGCGAACGGCGGACGCGCAACCTTCGCGAACGCCCCCACTGCGGTGTCCGCGTCGAGGACCACCTCCCGCACGACGGGGACCAAGCCACCCGAGCGGGCCTGCTCGAAGAACCGCGCGCGTGGATCGCTCATCGTCGTCTCATCGGGCCGCAGCTTGATCCGTGCACGGCCGGCGCCGACATTTCGCTCCGATGCCTGCTCCTCGCCTCTTGGCGGTGGCGGCACTGGTACTGGCCGCGGCGCCCGCGGGCGCCCAGGAGTGGAACAGCGCCCCCGCTCTCGCGCTCGTCCAGCGCGCCATCGCGCGTCGCAGCCAATCCGCAGCCGACACCGCGCTCCGCGACTACAAGGCGCATGCTCACGGCTTTGTGTTCTTTCTGGGGCAGTTCGGTGACGGCCAGGCGCCGCCGCGCCTCGTCAAGGCCGACCAGTTGGAACTGGAAGTGTACTGGAAGGCCCCGGGACTGAGCAAGCAACGCATCATCGGGTGGCGTGACGAGGCCGAGCTCCCCACCGATATCGCCTACCACCGCGACCACCTCGGGATCGTCCAGAACAACTTCGGACCCGCCATCCGCTTGGGCGACGGCGACGAGGTTCGCGATGTGCCTCACCCGTTCGCTCCGAACGGCGTTGCGCTCTATGACTATGCTCTGGGCGACACGACGACCGTTGCGTTCCCGGATCGCACGGTGCGCGTGGTGGGCATTCAGGTGCGCCCCAAAGAGTTTGGCGCCGCGCGCGTCGTGGGCACTCTCACCGTGGACCTCGAAACCGGGGACCTCGTCCGTCTCGCGTTCACGTTCACACCCCGGGCGTACCTCGATCCAACGCTCGATGAGGTGAACATCGTGCTGGACAACGCGCTCTGGGAGCGGCGTTTCTGGCTCCCCTACCGCCAGGAGATCGCGATCCGCCGGCACACGACCTGGGTGGATCTCCCGGCCTGGGGGGTCATCCGGACGCGCTGGGTGGTCGACGGCTACCAACTGAACCCCGGCATTTCTCCGGCCACATTCGTGGGTGCGGAGATCGTCGCGGCTCCCGCGGCGGAGCGGGACTCGTTTCCTTGGACCGAGCCCCTGGACGCAGCCATCGAGGGCGTGGCCGAACCGGTCGGCCAGGGCGACATCGTCGCGGTCCGCACCGCGGCGGCGCGGATCGCAGGTGCGCGGGTCCTCTCGGGCCTTGCTCCCGAGCGGCTCGGCGTCGGCAGCGTAAGCGACCTGATCCACGTGAATCGCGTCGAGGGGCTCGCCCTCGGAGCCGGGGGCGCGTTCCGGCTGGCGGCGAACGCGAACCTTCGCGTGCGGGGCGCGTATGGGTTCGCCGATCACGCGCCGACCGGCACGTTCGAGGGCGACCTAGGGGCCGGGGACGGCGTTGTCACCGCGACGCTCTTCCGGACCGTGCGCGATATTGCCGACCTGCCCGTCGTCACGCCGCTCGTCAACTCCTTTTCCGCTCAAGAATTCGGCGCAGACTATGGCGACTACTACCGGGAAGCCGGGGGCTCGGTGTCGTATCGCCACCCGTGTGGCACGGGTGAGGAGTGGAGCGTCGCCGTGGGCCGAGCAGGAATAGACTCGCTCGCCGTGCGGGCGCGGCCCGCCAATGGCACCTACCGGCCGAACCCCGCCTTTGTCCCCGTGGCAGGTGACGTCGCTCGGATTGGCGCAAGCCGCTCGGCGAGTGTCATCGACCGTCGGGACCTGCTCGGCGCCGTAGCGTTCGAGGCGGGCCGCATGGACGGCGGCTCGATGTACACGCGCGAGTGGGGCACGGCGGAGCTCCGCTTCCCCGTGGCGGGTGCGGACGGGCGCGTACGCGTCGAGGGTGGCGTAGCGAGCGCAAACCTCCCCGCGTACCGTGCGTTCGTTCTCGGGGGTCGCGGAACGCTTCTGGGCGATGATTTTCGGGAGTGGGGCGGTCGGTGGGTGGCTTTGATCCACGCCGAGTGGCGCGTGCCGGTCCTGTTCCCCACGATCCGCAGTGGCGCGACGCGGGTGCCGACCACCGCTACGCTGGCGCCCTTCGTCGCGGTGGGCGGTGCGGGCGAGCCCATCGTGGGCACGCCGTGGAGCGCGACGCCGACCGCACGGGTCAGTCTAGGGCTCGCACTCGAATGGCTCGGCCTCTTCCGCTTCGAGGTGGCGAGGGGCGTCGAGAGCGGCGCCATGCACGCCGCGTTTGACGTCACCGACGCACTTCGGCGCATCCTTTAAGTGCCCGGACTGGACTGAGGGGGCGGTCTGGCTAGGTTTGGGAAGCCCCATGACTGAAGCGGTCTTTCCAGACGAATGGCTGGCGCACTCGCTCGAAGGTATCGTGACGCCCGAGCGCGTGGAGGAGTTGCGCGCTAAGGCCGCGACTTCGCAGTCGCTGTGGGAGACGCTCGTGGGCGAGCACATCGCCACCAACGAGCAGATCCTGGTCGCCCTCTCGTCGCGATTCCGTTTGAAGATCGCTGACGTCCAACAGATCAATAGCGACGTAAAGGCCACGGTCCCGGAGGCGCTGGCGCGCCGCTTCAAGGTGCTGCCGCTGACGGTGACGGATTCTTATCTCGAGGTGGCGACGTCGAACCCCTTCGATCTCGACGCCGAAAAAGCGCTCGCGTTCGCGACCGCCCGCGAAGTGCGCATGGTCGTGCTCGACCCGGCGAAGATCGCCGAAAAGTTGGACGAGCTGTACCGGCCCGAGAAGGCGCTCGACAAGCTGCTCGACAGCATGGAGAGCAGCACGGAAATCGTTCAGCTTGACGAGAACCCTCCCGAAGAACTCAACGTTTCAGCCGAGGAGGCGAGTCAGCGCCCGATCGTACGCTTAGTCGACCTGATTATCTCGGAGGGAGTGCAGTCGCGAGCGAGCGACCTGCACATCGAGCCTGAAGAGGGCGGGGTCGCGGTGCGCTACCGCATCGACGGCGTCCTGCGACAGGTGATGAAGATCCCCCGCGCCGCAGGGATCCCGCTCATTTCGCGCATCAAGATCATGTCGCAGTTGGACATCGCCGATCGCTTGCGCCCGCAGGACGGGCGGGCCCGGGTCGCGGTAAACGGTCAGCCGATCGACCTCCGGGTCTCGACGCTGCCGGCGTCTTTGGGCGAGAAGGTCGTCATCCGGGTCCTCGACTCGCGCGCGTCGGTCAAATCCCTCGACGCCCTCGGGCTCGGAGCCGACGAGACCGAGACCATCAAGCGGTTCCTCGAGTTTCACGAGGGGATCGTCCTCGTCACGGGACCCACGGGCTCCGGCAAGACCACGACGCTCTATGCATGCATCAATCACATCAAGAGCGAGCGCGTGAACATCGTGACGGTGGAGGACCCCGTCGAGTACCGCATGCCTGGCCTGGTGCAGGTACAGGTTCAGGAGAAGGCGGGCCTGACGTTCGCGTCCGCCCTGCGGTCGATTCTCAGGCAGGACCCGAACGTGGTGCTCATCGGCGAGATCCGGGACCGCGAAACCGCGCAGATCGCGGTCCAAGCGTCGCTGACCGGACACTTGGTGCTCTCGACCCTGCACACGAACGACGCCGCCAACGCCGTGACGCGGCTCGTCGATATCGGGGTCGAGAGCTACAAGATCGCTTCGGCGCTCCGCGGGGTGATCGCGCAGCGGTTGATGCGCAGGCTGTGTCAGACGTGCAAGGAAGTCTGGATGGAGGCGCCGCCCGAGCGGTTGCGACGCTGGATTCCCACAGGCACTCCGCTCTACCGTGCGGCCGGATGCCCGGACTGTGCGATGACCGGGTACCGAGGGCGGTTTTCGATCGTCGAGGTCATGACGGTGACACCCGAGCTCGAGCGCGCGATCGCGGCGGGCGAAACGGCGGACCGCTTGGTCGACGTGGCCCGCCGAGGGGGCATGAAGAGCTTGTGGGACAGCGGGCTCCAGCACGTGTTGCGGGGCGAATCGACGATGGACGAGTTGCTGCGGCTGGTCGACGCGCCGGTCGAGGAGTCCCTGCCGGATGCGGCACCGCCCCCACGGCGCACGAGCGGTCTCACGGGGCCCCCGCGTGCCTCCGGGGCCATTGCGCAACCGGTCGACGGGGCGGTCGAGGCCTTGGTCGACAACTTCGAGCTCTTGGAGGAGCCGAAGCCGTCGCGACGCTCGGGCGGCACAGCGGTGCCGCTTGGGAAGGTGCTCCTCGTGGACGACGAAGACAGTCTCCGCAAGGTGATGAAGGAACTGCTCGAGCGTGACGGATACGTCGTGGCGGAGGCGCGCGACGGCATCCAGGCGCTCGACCAGGTCGATCGCGTCGGCCCCGACATCATCGTCCTCGACCTGAACCTCCCGGGCCTGGACGGGTACGGCGTGCTCTCGCATCTGCGCTCCCGGCCGGCCACGGCTGGCATCCCCGTCATCGTGCTCACGGCGAAGGGAGACGAGGACAACGAGGTCCGTGTGTTCGAGCTCGGGGCCGATGATTTTCTGACGAAGCCATTCCGAGCGCGTGCCTTGTCGGCGCGGCTCGAAGCGGTACTCGGCCGCCGCCGCTAGCTGTTCTCGAACCAAATGAGCTCCTCGCTTGCCGCACTGCCCACGGCTGACGCCGCGCTTGCCCTCATCAAACCCGGGGTACGGGCGCTGACAGCTTACACGCTGCGCGCCCCCGATGCCCCGCGGAAGCTGAACCAGAACGAGAGCCCCTACGACGTGCCGGCCGCGGTGAAGGCTGCGGTGCTTGGGCAGATGCGGGACGCGCCGTGGAACCGCTATCCCGCGTTCGCGCCCGCCGAGTTGCTTGCCCGTCTCGCCGAGCGCCATGGCTGGACTCCGGACGGGGTCCTCGTCGGGAACGGCTCGAACGAACTCATTCAGGCGACGCTTGCCGTGACCGTGGGCGAGGGCACCGGCGTCGTGACGCCGGTGCCGACGTTCGCGCTGTACCGCCTCCTTACCGAGGTATTTGGGGGAAGGCACGTGGGCGTGCCCCTGACGGACGGGTTTCGCTTCGACGTGGATCGGTTGGTCGACACGGTGGGTCGGACGGGGGCGCGGGTCGTCATCGTGAACTCCCCGAACAACCCGACCGGCACGCCGTTCCCGGAGGACGGCGTCGAGCGCCTGCTGGCCGAGACCGAGGCTCTGGTCGTAATGGACGAGGCCTACCAGGACTTTGGCGGGCCGACGGCCGTTCCGTTGCTCGCCCAGCAGGCCCGGCTCGTGGTGTTGCGCACGTTCAGCAAGGCCATGTCGTTCGCGGGCCTGCGCTTCGGTTATGCGCTGGCACATCCGGCCGTGGCGCGCGAGATCGCCAAGGCGAAGCTGCCCTACAACGTGAACCGCATGACGCTCCTCGCGGCGCATGCCGCGCTCGAGGCTCCCGAGGCCTTCGGGGAGTCCGTCCGCCGCGTGCGAGCGGCGCGCGACGAGCTGGAAGCGCGGCTGCGCGAGATCCCGGGCCTCGAGGTGTTCCCCTCCGCGGCCAACTTCGTGCTCGTGCGCTGTCGGGCGCGGCCCGCCGCCGAGGTGTTCACGCGGCTCGTGTCTGAGCACGGGATTCTCGTCCGCGACGTATCGGCGACTGCGGGCCTCGAACAGTGCCTGCGCATCACGGCGGGCACGCCCGACGACGTCGCGGCCGTGGCGGCGGCGCTCCGTGCGGTGCTCGCATGAAGGAGGCGCTGTGAGTCGCGTTGGTGAAGCCGCTCGACAGACTAAGGAAACGAATGTCCGGGTGCGCCTCGAGCTCGACGGGTCGGGCCGTGCGACGGTCGCGACGGGTATCGGGTTTTTCGACCACATGCTCGAGGCCCTCGCGCGCCACGCGCTCTACGATCTGGACATCAGCGCTGCGGGCGACCTCCACATCGACGCCCATCACACCGTCGAGGACGTGGGGATCGTACTCGGCCAGGCGCTCGCTCGCGCTCTGGGGGGCCGCGCGGGGATCCGGCGCTACGGCGCCGCCACGGTCCCGCTCGACGATGCCCTGGCCCGCGTCGTGGTGGATGTGAGCGGCCGCCCCTATTTGGCGTTCCATGCCGACCCGCCGACGTGGCAGAAGCTCGGCGACTACGACGTCGCGCTGACGCCGGAGTTCTTCCGGGCGCTCGCCACCCACGGGGGACTCACGCTTCACGTGGACCTGCTCCGGGGGCAGAACGCCCATCACGTGGTTGAGGCGGTCTTCAAGGCGGCGGCGCGCGCCCTCGGGGAGGCGACGAGCATCGACCCGCGGGTCCACGGGGTTCCCTCGACCAAGGGGTCACTGGCGTGATCGCCGTCGCGGACTACGGGGCGTCGAACGTCGGTAGTGTGTTGCGCGCGTTTAAGGCGGTGGGCGCCGACGCGGTGCTCACGGGCGACCCCGAGGTCGTCGCCCGCGCGGACCGGGTCGTCGTGCCGGGGGTCGGCCACTTCGGCGCGGCGATGCGCGCGCTTACGGATTCGGGGTTGGCCGACGCGGTGTGTGCGCGCGCGCGCGGGGGCGTACCAACCCTCGGTATCTGTCTTGGGTTGCAGCTCTTCTTGGAGGACAGTGAGGAGGCACCCGGCACGCCCGGCCTGGGACTCCTCGAAGGCAGGGTGGTGCGCTTCCGCACGTCGCTGCCCGTGCCGCACGTGGGCTGGGCCCAAGTCGTGCTCACGAAGTCGGGACGCGGACAGACCCTACTCGGTGCCGCCTTTGAGCGGCCGGAGTCCTTCTTCTATCACGTGCACAGCTACCACCCGGACGGCGTGGCGGCCGGCACCGCACTGGCCGAGGCCGATTACGGCGCGCCCTTCGCCACGATCGTAGGATGCGCGAATGTGATCGGAGTACAGTTTCACCCGGAGAAGTCTCAAGGTGCCGGGTTGGCGCTGCTGCGGGCGTTCGCCAGCTGGACGCCGTGAGCCGTATCCGGGTGGCCTATATCGACGCCTATGTACTGCGCCCGGTGGGTCACGACGCGACCGCTTGGGAGGTGCTGGCGCTGCGGCGTGCGGGGACTGGTCGTTGCGCCGGCTCTTGGGAGACCGTGCACGGCGCGATCGAGCCCGGCGAGACTCCAACACAGGCCGCGCTGCGCGAAATGCGCGAGGAGACCGGGCTCGTCCCGCAACGCCTGTACAACGTGAGCCGCGTCGAATCGTTCTACCAACACCGGGACGACGAGGTCGCACTGATTCCGGTGTTCGCGGCGCTGGTTCCGAGCGCCGCCGAAGCGCGTGTGTCTGCGGAGCACGACGCTGCGGTGTGGCTCACGCCGTCCGACGCAGCCGTGCTCTTCTCCTGGCCCCGGGAACGCCGCGCTTTGGAGGATGTGGTTTTGCTTTTCCGCAAGGGGGATGGGGGCTTGCTGGAAGACGTTCTGCGCGTATGCTAGCGCGGAGGCTCATCCCATGCCTGGATGTAGCCGAGGGACGGGTCGTGAAGGGCGTGCGGTTCCAGGATCTCCGGGACGCGGGTGACCCGGCCGAGCAGGCGGCGCGCTACGATGCCGATGGAGCCGATGAACTGGTGTTCCTGGATATCAGCGCGAGCCACGAAGCGCGTGGAACCTTGCTCGAGCTCGTCAGCCGCGTGGCCGAGCGACTCTTCATTCCGTTCACGGTCGGCGGCGGCGTGCGGAGTGTCGACGATGCGCGGGCCGTGCTCCGGGCGGGTGCGGACAAGGTGGGGGTCAATACGGCGCTCGTGCGCGACCCGGCGCTCGCCACACGGTTGGCCGATGAGTTCGGCCGCCAATGTGTGGTGGCGGCCATCGATGCCAAGCGGCCGGTGCCGGGGACGGACGACTGGGAAGTGATGGTGCGGGGCGGGCGAGAGCCGACTGGTCTCGACGCGGTGGAGTGGGCTGCTTGCGTCGAGGAGCGCGGGGCGGGGGAGATACTCTTGACCTCGATGGACACGGACGGAACGGAGCACGGCTATGACTTGGCGCTCACGGGCGCGGTGGCGGGCACGGTGTCGATTCCCGTGATCGCCTCCGGGGGGGCCGGTACCCTCGAGCACCTCGCACAAGCCTTGGACGCGGGCGCGCATGGCGTGCTCGCGGCGACGTTGTTCCACTACCGCGGTACGAGCGTGCCCGAAGCCCGCGCCTACCTCGCCAGCCGTGGCTACCCGGTGCGCCTGTGAACCAGTTCTACCGGCGGGTCTACCGCGTGGTCCGGCACATTCCCAAGGGTCGTGTTGCGACGTACGGGGTGCTCGCGCGCCTTGCCGGACGGCCCGGCGCGGCCCGGACGGTGGGCTGGGCGCTGTCGGCGCTGCCCGCGGACGCGGACGTCCCCTGGTGGCGCGTGCTGAACGCCTCGGGGCGCATATCACTGTCGGCGCAGGAGCACACGTCCGTCGTTCAGCGGGCGCTGCTCCTGCGTGAGGGCATACGCTTCGCGCCCGGTGGCGCGGTCAATCTCAGTGTGTTCGGGTGGCCGGCAGAGGCCTATGACAGCGTCGTCGCCCAGACACGCGCGGCTTCGGCCAAGAGATCCCGCAGATTGAAGGGCTTGCGCACGTAGCGTAACCCGAGACGCGCCAGCGTCTCTTCGGTCGCTGGGCGGATGTCGCCCGTCGCGACCAACGTGCGGGCCCGAAACGCCGGGTCCGCCTCCACCAACGCCTCGACGAACAACTTGCCGCGCGCGCTCGCCTGCATGTCGGCGAGGATCAAGTCGTACCCCCGCGCTCGCGCCATATCGATCGCCTGCACCGGGTTTCGAGCGACGTCGACCGAGTGGCCCTCGCGTCCGAACAGGGCCTTGACGGTACGCCGCACGCCCGGATCGTCGTCCACGAGCAGGATCGAGCGCTTCGCGGCAGGCCGGGCGTCCGGGGGGATCGCGGTCGCGGCCTCGCGGGGCGCAGGGAGCTCCTCGACGTCCGCGGGTGATGCTGCGGGGAGCTCTACGATGAACACCGCCCCGCCGTCGGATGGGCGCTCGACCGAAATGTGGCCGCCGTGGGCCTCCACGATCGAGTACGTAATGGACAGACCGAGGCCCGTCCCCTGGCCGGGCTCCTTGGTCGTGAAGAACGGCGTGAACAGGTGCGGAAGCACGTCGTCGGGAATCCCGGGGCCTGAGTCGGCGACGCGGACCCGGACGCGATCGGTGACGGTCGTCGCGACCCGGATCATGCGCTTGCGCTCTGGGGGATTGTGCGCGACGGCCTGCGCGGCGTTGGTCAGGAGGTTCACGGCTACCTGCTGGAGTGCGTGACGGTCACCGAGCACCGGGGGCAGGGACTTCGCAAGGTTCACCTCGATCGCGATCCCCTTGAGTCGCAAATCGTGGCTGATCAGGAGCACCGTCCGCTCCACCACGTCGTTTAAGTCCACGAGCACGCGCTCCGACGGCCCCTGCCGGGCGAACGTGAGCAGATTCCGCACGAGCCGGCTCGCTCGCTCCGCCTGCTCGTGGATGACGCGGAGGTGGTCGCGGTCCTTCGGGGTGACTTCGGTCTGTTCCAGGAGCAACTCGGACAGGCCGGCGATGGACGTGAGCGGGTTGTTGAGCTCGTGGGCGACACCCGAGACGAGCTGCCCGACAGCCGCGAGTTTCTCGCTTTGAATCAGTTGGGCTTCCATCGCCCGCTGGTCCGTCACGTCTTCCACCAGGATCACGACGGAGAGCTCGTCGGTGGGATCCGGGATGCGGGCGCCCATCAACCGCAGCGTGCGGCGGAGCGACGCGGAGCGTGTGACGATCGGTGGGGGGCGTGGCTCCCGCCGCGCCGAGTCGAGCAGTTCCCGCAAGGCGGGCGACTCCCCGAACAGCGCACTGCCGAGCTCCCGTCCGACGACGTCCGCGATCGGCGTGTCGAGGAGATCGGCGAGGGCCCGGTTCGCTCGACGAACGCGTCCCTCCTCGTCCACGACCGCGACGCCCTCGCTCAACGCGTCGAACGCCGTCTCCCACTGGTCCTTCCCGCGGCGCACCAGTTCAAAAAAGCGCGCATTGGCGAGGACCGTGGCACCGTGGGTCGCGATGGTCGACAACAGGCGAATGTCGTCGGTCGCAAACACGCCGGTCGGCGGGTCGACGACGACGAGTGATCCGACGACGGTGCCCCGAGTGCGCAACGGTACCGCGGCTGCCGACGCGACGGTCCAGCCACCGACGAGGTCCGTGGGTGCGTTCCGTGAGCCCGGGACGAGCTCCGGCCGCTCCCGTCCCAGCGCCCGCGCGATGAGGCCTGGATCTCCGACGGGGATCGGGCGGCCGTGCAGTTCGGAGAGAGAGCCACCGGCGCCTGCGACGACCAGTGTCTCGCCGTCGCCGGTCAGGTCGCTGAGCAGAGCGACGAGGGCGCCCTTGGCCTCAAAGAAGCGCATGGCATATCGCACGACTTGATCGACGATGCGATCGAGCTCGAGGGATTCGGACAGGACGTAGGCGAGTTCCTGCAGAGAAAAGAGCTCGGTGAGGCGGCGGTTGAGCTCGGCGACGGCCCGCTTGCGGTCCCGCTCGCTCTGCGCGAACCGGCGCCGCGCCCAGAGGGCCCAGGCGAGACTCCCCAGGGCCATCGCCGCGAGCGCACCGACCGCAAGCTGCTGCATCGGGACGTTCACCACGGAGCGGGCTCCGGCGCGGCCGAACCGGACGCCCCGCGTCTCGGGTCTCCGTCAGCGCGTGGCATGCGTTTTGGGAAACTCGTCAGGCGAATTGGAGGCCGCAAGGAGGCGGCTCCTAACGGCCTCACGCTGCGGCACCCGCGACCAAGGCGGCGACCGCGCGGCGCAGATCCTCGACACCTTCTCCCGTGCGCACGCTCGTCGCGAGCACTTGGTCGGAATCCATCCCGAGGGTCTCCCGCAGGGCCTGCTCCCGATCCCGACGCGGCCTGCGGGAAAGCGTGTCGCTCTTGGTTAGCGCGGCCAGCACGCGGGCGCCACTTCGGCCGAAGGTTTCGAACAGGTCGAGATCGTCCGGCGAGGGGTCCCGGCGCAGGTCGAGCAGCCAGATCACTCCGACGAGCGCCGGCCGCTCGAGCGTCGCGGCGACGAGCGCGCGGTATCCAAGACGGTCCGACTTGGACGCCCGCGCGTATCCGTAGCCCGGGAGATCGAGGACGTACGCCACGTGCTCGCTGCCTGGGCGGCCCGGGCGCGGGAAGCGCGCTTCGTACACGTTGAGCATGCGGGTCTTGCCCGGGGTCTGGGAGACCCTCGCCACGCGCTCGCCGAGCAGTGCGTTCAGGAGACTCGATTTACCGACGTTTGAACGGCCGATAAAGGCGACTTCGGGCCGGGGGGGATTCAGCGCTACGTCGGCTCGGGGGAAGGAGCCGCGAAACTGGGACGAGCCGGTCAGGCTTCTTTCTTCTGCCGAACCCGTTCGGTGACGAGGAGGGGCGCGCGACCCGCCGTCACGCACTCCGCAGTCAGCGCCACCTCGCGGACGTCGTCTCGGCTGGGGAGGTCGAACATGATATCCGTCATCATCTCTTCTAGGATCGCCCGCAAGCCTCGAGCCCCGGTTCCCCGCTTCAGGGCCTTCTGGGCGATCGCCTTGATCGCGTCCTTCTCGATCGTCAGGCGTACGCTCTCCAACTCGAACAAGCGCTGATACTGTTTCACCAGCGCGTTCTTGGGTTCGACGAGGATACGCATCAACGCGTCCTCGTCGAGTGCGTCGAGCGGGACGGCCACCGGCAGGCGGCCGACGAGCTCTGGGATCAGGCCATAGCGAAGCAGGTCGTCCGGCTCCACGTCACTGAAGGGGTTCCGTTTGACGCGCTCGGGCGTGCCTTTGGCGACCTCTTCTTTCGTAAACCCGATCTGCCGCCGCCCGGTCCGGGATTCGATGATCTTTTCCAAACCGTCGAAGGCGCCGCCGCAGATGAACAGGATGTCTTTCGTGTTGACCTGGATGTACTCCTGCTGCGGGTGCTTGCGGCCCCCTTGGGGCGGGACGCTCGCGACCGTGCCCTCAAGGATCTTGAGCAGGGCCTGTTGCACGCCCTCGCCGGACACGTCGCGCGTGATGCTCGGATTCTCGGACTTCCGCGCGATCTTGTCGATTTCGTCGATGTAGACGATCCCGCGTTCGGCCTCGGACACGTTGAAGTCGGCCGCCTGCAGCAGGCGCACCAGGATGTTTTCGACGTCTTCGCCGACGTACCCGGCCTCGGTGAGCGTCGTGGCGTCCGCGATCGTGAACGGGACGTCGAGAATCCGGGCCAAGGTCTGGGCCAAGAGCGTCTTGCCCACCCCGGTCGGGCCGATCAAGAGGATGTTGCTCTTGTCGAGCTCGACCTCGCCTTCGCGGGCCTGGTGAGAATTGATGCGCTTGTAGTGGTTGTACACCGCCACGGCGAGCGTCTTCTTCGCCTTCTCCTGGCCGATTACGTACTGGTCGAGCACGTCCTTGAGTTCGGCGGGCGTGGGGACCTGCGTGATCGCTTCGGAGACTTCGCGCTCCTCGTCCTCCGCCAGGATCTCGTTGCACAGCGCGATGCACTCGTTGCAGATGTACACCGACGGGCCGGAAATGAACTTCCGGACCGAGTCCTTCGACTTGCCGCAGAAGGAGCAGCGGAGGTGCTTATCGTGGGACATTGCGTTCAAGTATGGGAGTCCGGCGGCGGTGGCGCAAGCAGTCAGCGCTTGGCGCCGTTGTCGATCTCCTGGTAGTTGGCGATGACGTGATCGATAAGGCCGTAGTCCTTGGCCTCTTCGGCCGACATGAAGCGGTCGCGGTCCATGTCCTTCTCGATCTGCTCGACCGGCTTGCCGGTGTGCTTGGCGTAGAGCTCGTTCAACTTGCCCCTGAGATACAGAATCTCGCGCGCCTGGATCTCGATGTCGGACGCCGTCCCCTGGGTACCCCCGGAGGGCTGGTGCATCATGATCCGCGCGTGCGGCAACGCCGACCGCTTCCCCGCGCGCCCGGCGGTGAGCAGGAAGGAGCCCATCGACGCCGCCATCCCCATGCAGATCGTGTTCAGCGGCGCGCGCAGGAACTGCATCGTGTCATAGATCGCCATCCCGGCCGAGACGAGCCCGCCCGGGCTGTTGACGTAGAGGTAGATGTCGCGCTCCGGGTTATCGGCATCCAGGAACAGCAGTTGCGCGATGATGACGTTCGCGACGTCATCGTTGATCGGGGAGCCGAGGAACACGATGCGGTCCATGAGCAGGCGGCTGAAGATGTCGTAGGTCCGCTCGCCGCGGCTCGACCGCTCGATGATGTAGGGCGGGTAAATCTGACTCTTGGTCACGAGGACTCCACGGTAGACAGAGACAGGAGATAACCGAAGACCTTTTCCTCGAGCATGCTGCGCTCGAGATCCCGCAGCCGCTTGGCCTTCTCGAGGGACGCGCGGAATTCGGCCGGGGTGACGGTGCGGCGCTGAGCCAGCTCGGCGATCCGTTGCTCGAGTTCCGCGGGCGTCAGCGCAAGTTGTTGCCGCTCGACCACGTCGTCCAGCACGAGGTCGCGCCGTACCTGCGCCTCGGCGATCGGCCGGAACTCCTTGGCAAACGCCTCGAAGCGGTCCTGGGGAATTCCGTAGGCCTGGGCGAACGTCGCAAGCGCCCGGTCCGCGAGGGGCCGAGGCGCCAACACCTGGTTTGCCCCGACGATCTCATCGATCAGGGCCGAGCGCACGCGCGCGTCGGCCTCGCGCGCCGCTTCCCGCTCCAAGTCAGTGCGCACCGCCTGGCGCAGCGCGGACAGGGACTCGAAGTCCCCGACTTCACGAGCAAAGGAGTCGTCGAGTTCGGGGAGCGTCTGACGCTTTACCTCGTGGAGCGTGACGCGGATGTCTCGGGTCTGACCGCGCTTCGCCTCGTCGGCGAAGTCGTTCGGGAAGTGCACCGTGGCGTCCCGCGACTGGCCCGGGGTGAGCTCCATGATCCGTTCCTCGAGGTCCGGAATCGCGCGACCGTCGCCCACCACGACCTGATAGTCCTGAGAGTCGGAGATCTCCGAGCCGGCGCGGGCCGCGACGGTCACGCTCACCAGATCTTTGGGTTTTGGGGCCTCGCCCGTCACGGGCACCCACGGTGCCCGCTGCTCCCGGAGCTCGTTCAGCTGAGCCGTGACCTGCTCGTCCGTCACGGGCGCCACGGTCCGTTTGAGACGGAACCCGCCGAGGCGATTGAGCGCGAGCACCGGACGGACTTCCACGTGGAACTCAAACGTGACGGGCGTGTCCGCGTCCCACTTGAGATTGTGGATGTGCGGATCCGCGATCGGCTGGAGGGCTTCCTGCTTGAGCGCGACCTTCCAACTCTCTCGAATCAACTGTTCGAGAACGTCGTGGCGGATGTCGTCGCCAAACTGCTTTTTCACAATCGCCGCGGGCGCCTTCCCCTTGCGAAACCCCGGCAGCCGGGCCCGCTGCCGGTAGGCGGTCGTCGCCCGCTCCTCGGCCTCGCGCACGTGGTCGACTGGCACGACGACCGCGAGGGACGTAGCGCCGGGCTCTTCGGCGGTCTTCTTCACCTGGATATCTGCCATCGTCGCGAAATCTAACACATGCCCACGGGCTCTTCGCGTTAACCACCGAGAGCTCCGTGCGTTCCAAGCTCTGGCGTGCGGCGCGGCAACTGTGGCTCCACGGCGGAAGACGCCGCCGCGAGCGGCGGGTCTCAGAGCAGATTCACCCGTGGAACGGCCTTGACCGTGGAGGCGGTGCTACAAGCCGTGCGGCACCCTCGCCCCAGGCCGCTGCGCCCCTCCTACGTCGCGCCTCTGGGCTCCCTTCGCCTTGAGAAACCCGTGTCACGGCGAGCGCGCGCCATCACGACCGGCTCGTGACGCCGGACACGTCGCCCGGTGGGGTGTGCGGCACGCTTTCTGCCCACCGTCGGTAAGCGCCCGCCGTCTCGACTCAAAGGAGTCCCGCGTCCATGAAGGCTACTCGCCTTGGCTTAGCCCTCCTGGTCGGAGCGGCGCTCGCCCTTGGTTGTGGCGAGCCGAGTCCGACCGCGGTTTCGTCGGCGGCCGCGCCCCGCGCAGACCTGGTCTCTTGGCTTCACGTGGGGGGCTTGGTGGGGTGCTCGCCTCTCCCGTACGACTCGGTCACTGAGACGATCGGTCCCGCTGGCGGCACGATCACCGTGGGACCGCACACGCTCACCATTCCCCCCGGTGCCCTTGATCAGCAGGTCACGATCACCGCGGTGGTGCCGTCCGACACGGTCAACCTGATTCGGTTCGAGCCGCAAGGCTTGCGTTTCGAGCAGCCCGTCCGGTTGACGATGAGCTACGCGAACTGTGGGCTCGTGAACCGACTGCTTCCGGGCCACATCGCCTACACGACCGACGACCTCCAGATCCTGGAGCTCATACCCGGAATCGATCTGCTGTTCAGTCAGCAGGTTGAGGGGCCGATCCACCACTTCTCGAACTACGCGGTGGCGTGGTAGACCGTGACCCTTTCGGGGCTGGGGACGACGAGACGCGATCCGGGCACAGTAGGGCGGCCGCGTCACGCGGTGGAGTTTCTTCAGGAGGGGCGGGTCCACGAACGGGGCGGATGCCTCCCTGAGGTGATCGACCGATACGCCACGGCCGTGGCGGAAGCCGAGCGGACGGCGGACGACCGCGTGCTCGCGGAGGCCTTGCGACGCTTGGCCGTCGTCCGGCAGCGGCGGAACGAGTCGGCCGATGCTCGGGCGCTTGGTGAGCGGAGTCTCGCCGTCGCAGAGCGGCTCGGCGACCGGCTACTCGCCGCCGAGGCGCTGAATACGCTCGGTGGTCTGAACCTCACCGCGGGCGCGCTCGAGGATGCGCGAGAGAGCTTTCGCCGGGCGCTTGAGCTCGGCGGCACAAGCCTCGAACTCGAGGCGCGCGTCCACCAGAACCTTGGCATCGTTGCCAACATTCGAGGGGACTTGGAGGAGGCGCTCGCGAGGTACGAGCGCTCGCTCGGTGCCTACCGCGCCCTGGGGGACGAACACGGCTGCGCTCTGGCGTACCACAACCTCGGGATGATCAGCGCGGACCGTCGCGAATTCGAGCCGGCGTCGCGGTTCTTCACCGAGAGCTACGACATTGGCGTCCGCGCCGGAGACGTCCACCTGCAAGCGCTATGCCTCGTCAACCACGCCGAGGTTCACATCGCGCGCCAGCAGTTTGAGGACGCGCGGACGAATGCGGAAGCGGCCCTCTGCATCTTCGATCAGCTCGGGGCCGGCGCCGACAAGGCCGAGGCCTACCGCATGATTGGCGTGGTCTACCGCGAGACGGGGCGCGCGACGCTGGCCGAATCGCGCTTGCGCGCGGCGATCGAACTCGCGCGGGGGTCGGGCGCACTGCTCGGGGAGGCCGAGGCTTGCCGCGAGCTTGCCGTGCTCTACGAGACCATGGGCCGGAACCAGGAGGCCCTGGCGCTCCTCAACGCGGCACACCGACTCTTTCGCCGGCTCGACGCGCGCGTCGACCTAGTCCATGTCGACGGCAAGGTCGCCGACCTGGAGGGAACGTATCTCGCGGTCGTTCGGTCCTGGGGTATGTCGATCGAGTCAAGCGACAGCTACACCTTCGGTCACTGCGAACGCGTCGCGCAATATGCCGTCGCCGTGGCTCAGGCGCTCGGTCTCGACGAGGAAGAGCGGACCACCATCGAGCTCGGCGCTTACCTCCATGACGTGGGGAAGGTGCGGGTGCCCCACGAGATCCTCAACAAGCCCGGCCCCCTCACCCGGGAAGAGCAGGACGTCGTCCGGATGCATCCGCTGTGGGGAATCGAGCTCCTGGCGGGCGTCGAGTTCCCCTGGGACATCAAGTCGATCATTCGCTGGCATCACGAGAAATACGACGGCACCGGGTATCCGGACCGGCTCCGCGGCGACGAGATCCCCGTCACGGCGCAGGTGGTCGGGATCGCCGACGTTCTCGATGCGCTGACCACGACGCGACCATATCGGCCTGCGCTTACCCACGCCGAGGCTGTCCGCGAGATCGCCCGATGCGCCCACTGGTGGTCGCCCCGCGTCGCCGCGGCGTTTCATGATACCTTGAGCGACGCCACGGTGGTGGAGAGTACGGTGCTGCGGCGGGGCCCGGGCGGGCTCCCCGGTTCCCGCGCGGCCTAGGAGCACTCGATAGCGGTGTTCCCCCTGGTTCCGCGCGAATGCGACCGGAGGGACTCGAACCCCCACGGGTTACCCCACAGGATCCTAAGTCCTGCGCGTCTACCAATTCCGCCACGGTCGCGTTGCACGGCACACCGCTGACTGAAGCAGGCCCGACGCACAGCAAGCTACGTGAGCGCTCCGGGCGTCGGGAGCCTCGGTGGGCGCCGCGGGGCTTCATCCCGCGGTTCCGGTGGCCAGGTGAGCGCGTCGGGGGTTGGGGACGGCCCAAGACTCGCCCACCACGCCTTGCGCGTGGCGCTCCTCGAAAACGCCCGTTCCTAGTGACAGGGCGGTCGGGGATTCGCATATTAGGCCTGCCGCAATGCTCCCGGCCCGTGGGTCGATGGAGCGTGATGCCGTCACCCGCTCCCACACTGTCCTGAGAGGCGACTGATGAGCGCTCTACGAGTGATCCTTACTGGGCTAGCGCTGGGGTTGGCCGCGACTGCTGCCGACGCGCAGCAGGATTCCCCGGCTTCACGGGCCACCTTGGTTGGCCTCCCGGGGTTCTATGTGGCAGTCGAGGACATGGACTCGGCCGCCGCACGTGTAGGCGTGACCGCTCAAGTGCTTGAGGCGGACGTCAGGGACAAGCTGACGACCGCGGGGATCCGGATGTACACGGAAGACGACTTCAAGCATGTCCTTGAAGTGCCTCAGTACTACGTCAACGTGAACATGCTGGCCCTACACGGGGCGCAGGCGGGGTTGTTCACCTACAACGTCTCGGCTGAGGTGCGTCAGGCCATCAAACTTGCCCGCGATCCTTCAATCAGCTCGACGAGCGTGACCTGGCGGGCTCCGGCGACTGTTGGCACGGTGGGCTCGGACAATTTCTACGTTGCAATTCGCGACGTTGTGCGCGATCAGACAGACCTGCTGCTGACCGCCCTGCGGATGGCGAACGAAAACAAGTAAGCGTGGCCCAACGAACCCGAGAGGCGGAACCCTAAAGGGCGTCTTTCGCGGCTTCATGGGAGCGCGTGGTCGAGCGTGATCCACGTCACGCACGTCGTGAAGACGTGGTTCGAACCGTTGCGCGGAGGCGTGTCGACGACGCTCGGCGCGTGAACCACAGCACGCGCCGGCGCGTATTGTAAGAGGGCCCTCGAATGTTTCTCGTCCTTCTTCTCGCGCAGAATGTCGCGTCCGCTCCGCTCACCGCGTTACAGGCTGAGGGCCAGCCCGTGCGCGTCTGGTTGGAGGCCCCGCGGCCGCTCATCCCCGGAGCGCTCGTCCACACGTACGTTCAAACGGCGGCCGCTGGCAATCTCGTTGTTCTTCACCGGCGCACCGATGGCGGCGTCGAGGTCCTGTTCCCAACCGCCCCGGGCGAAGACCCGTTCACGCCCCCTGGTACCTACGAAATCGTGGCTGGCGACCGCGGTGCGGCTTTCGTGACAGGAGCTGTCGGTCAGGGGGCAGTGCTGGCCGCGCTAGCCCCTGAACCGATGAACTTCGTGGAATTCGAGGCGAGCAGCGACGCGTGGGATGCTGCGGCCTTTTCCACCGCCTGGGTCGCGCCCGATCCCGAATCCCAGTTCACGGATGCGGTGCAGCGCATGCTCGGTGATGGGTCTTTCAACTACGACATGACCACGTACGAAGTCGTGCCCCCGGTGTACGCGTACGGGGACACAACGCAGGGCTACCCCGATTCCCTGCAGTCCCCGAACGCATGCCTCGGGTGCTCCAACGAGGGATGGAGCACGTGGGCTCTGCCGCTCGCCCCCGCGTGTTTCTCGGCCGCCTGCCGTGTGTTCGGAGGGCGAGGTTCCTGGATCCGGCCGTGCGACGGAGCGTCATGCGACGCGGAGCACCCCGCGACCCTCGCCGTGTATCGTGCCGGACGACCTAACGGTATACGCACCGGCCCCGCTGGTCAGATCGTTGGTCGCTCGCGCCTGGGTGCTCTGCGACGTCCCTCGGTGTCCCCCACGGCGAGTGGCGGACTGCGGGTCTTGGCGTCCTACGCCGAGCGGCCGTCCGCGACGCAACGGGGTCAGCTACGAGAGCTGCCACCCCTCGTGATCGTGCAGTCCTCCTCGCGGGTGGCACGTTCCACGGCGCCAGACGAGGGGAGCGCATCGCGCATTGACGCTGGATACCATAGACCCGTCGTACGATTGGCCGACGTGGGGGAGACGCCGCTCGCCACCTCCGGTCGCGCTGCGCTGGGATGGACCGGCGGTCGTACTCCGGGAACGAGGATGGCCCCAATCCGGCCTGCGCCTAGCCTCGCCCGTCGGCGCGAGGTTACCGTGCGTACCGGTCGAATGGGTGCTGCCGCAAGACGATGACCGGAGGAGAGACACGGCGCGTGAACACCGCGCCGACCATCCTGCTGGTCGATGACGATGCTCCACTGAGGGTTGCCCTGAGCAGCGTGCTCACGGCCCTGGGGTACCGGGTGCTCACTGCGGCCACGTCCGAGAGCGCCTACTCGATGGTCGCGTCAAGCCATGTCGATGCGATTGTACTCGACGTTCGGCTCCCGACGATGTCTGGTCTCGCGCTTTACACGGTGATTGTCAACCGGTGGCCGCAGTTACGCGGGTCCATCGCATTTCTCACCTCGGCAGCCGATGACCCTGATGTGCGCCCGTGGCTTGAGGCCGAGCGTTGCACAGTATTCCGGAAGCCCTGCCCCGTGGGGGATGTGACTGCTTGGGTCGGCCTCGCGACGCGCACTGAGCATCGCAGTCGCGCGAGTTCCTAGCCGGAAGAGAAGGCGTGGTTGGTGCTGCGGGGAGATCGGCCACCGGTTGACGGGTGCTGAACTCCCGCGGGCGCAGCCCGCATGCAGGAGTACAGACCCGGATGCTCAGCCGATTACACTGGCCCACTCCCCGCAGCTATGTCCTGCGGACGCTCGTCATGCGATCGCGTCCCCGCTCCAGACTGGGGCAAGAGTTGGACCGTTGGCGTGCCGACCGAACGCCTGACCGCCAAGTCTCATCGCGCACGAGGGACGGTGCCGACTGGCATTCCGGATGCGCTTCTGCTACAGCTAGCGTGCAACACGACGAAGCAAACTGAAGGGGCTCGATCAAACGGCGGGGCCCGGTGATGCACCGGGCCCCGCGTCGCCGAGTGAGCTCGTGCGGTCGCTACCGGGCGGTCACTCGGGGTGAGGGTGCATCATCCCGTCGTGGCCGGGTCCCTCTTCTCCGCCCATGCCCGCCATGAATTCCATTGCGTCGCCCCAGCCGTCTACGCGGGCACGCTGAACCTCCGTGAGCACGGCTCGCGCCTGCGCGGCGGCGCTCAGCATCGCCCACTGGGCTCGTGCGAGTCCCGCCTGCATCTCCTCGAAGTGGGCCTTTACCGCGACCGTATCGGGCGTCGCGGCCGTGAGTGCCGTCTGGAGTGCCTTGGCGTGCCTTTCCTGCTCGGTCATTCCCGCATCATGTCCCGTCTTCGCTGCATCGCGGAGCGCCGTGAGCTTGGCGACCTGTTGGTCCGTCAGTCCGAGCGTCTCCTTGTGCATCAGCAGATGGGCCGGGCTGAACAGCAGGCCCCGCATCATCGGGCCGCCGCCCATTTCCATCATGTGCCCCATCAACCCGCCTATCCCCCCCATGCCTCCCTTCATGCCGCCCATACCGCCCATACCGCCCATCATGTCCTGACCGTGCTCCATCCGCATGGGGGCACGGCTCGCCGAATCGGGTTGTTGCGCGGGTAGGCGGGCGGCGACGGCGATCGCCACCACTGCGGCAGACAGGCTGAGCCAACGGTTCTTCGCGATCTTCATGTGGTCTCCTCGATCATCCACGGCCGGAAGGCGGTCCCGTACGAACGGTTCGCGTCGGGCGGACTCTGAACGCAGCTCTCAGTCGGCCGGTCCCGGCGCGGTCGACTGAGCTTCAGGAAGAAGGCTCATCCCGTGCCAACGGTCAATGGCGCGACAATCCCTGTCTGGCAAGATGCATCACAGGTTTAGTCTGTGGTCAGCGGGATCCCGGGCGGGGTACCACGACGTGAGGCGGGCGGGTCTCGCGCGCTTCGCTACTGAAGGTGCGGCCGGCGCGTCGAGCCGAGAACCCGCCGAAGACCAGAACGATCGCGACGAACACGTAATCCAATATCGTCTTCGCGGTCCCGAGCTCGAGTCTCGCCACTGCGTCGGGCGGAGCCGATCGGCGCAGCTGCAGGGCGTTCAAGGCGAAGTCCCCGCACACGGGGACAAGCAGCACGCCGACCAGCACCATCACGCCCCCGATGAGCATCAGCAGGCGGCCGTTGCCTCGCCACGTGGCGACCGCGATGGCCAGCGCGACGCCGAGGCATGGGGTAATGAGGAAGCTCGCGAGCAGACCCTCGCTGCCGTAGCGCCACTGCAGCGGGTCGCCCGGGCGTAGAACCCAGATGCTCGCGACGTAATCGCCGATGGGCACAACAACGAGGAGCGCGGCCAACAAGTAGGCCGCGCTCCCTAGCCGATCCGATCCGCGGGTGAGTTCGGGCCGCATGCAGCTCCTTGGGCCCGCCCTAGGGTGCTAGGCCAGGCTCCGCTTGACCACCCCTCCCAGCACGATGCCGACGAGACCAGTCCCGAAGAGAATAATGCTTCCCGGCTCCGGAGTCACGTTCACCAGGTACTCCTGCGTCCCGCCATTGGTGTACGTGCTGCCGTTCCAGGCGGTCACGTCGGTGAGGACCTCCCACGAGTTGGGATTGACCGAGCCATAGTCTGCCATGGCCATACCCACCCAGCTCAAAGCCGCGGCGTCAGGCGTGTTGAAGCTCCCCGGGGGGCTCGTGAGGTACCAGATCGCGTTGTCGATGTCCGCCCACGAGGTCGTCGGGTTCGACGCAAATTGACTCGCGAGCCAGGCGGCCTCCAAGTACGTCTTCTGGACGGTCGAGCTGCCCTCTCCCGCCAAGCGCGTCAAGCTGAGGCTGCCGTTCAGGCTCTCCGTATACGCGGTCCAGGTCGTCCCGGGGGTGATGTCGTGAAAGTAGTCGACGCAGAACACGTCGATGATCGGCTGCCCGGGAAGGCTCGTCACCTGCGCGGTGTACGGCCCGACGTAAACGCCCTGTGCTCCTTCGGCTGGCGGCCCGGGCTCGCCCGGTTCCGAGGTCACCACCCCTGGGGCGGTGACATAGCCATTCAGGAACTTGAGGTTCTCGGAAGCTTGGGCGGAAAGACCGACGGCAAACGCGCCCAGCAACGCAAGGACGAGACTATTCAACGTGGCGAACTTCAAGAGTGGTCCTCGTGCGAGAGTCGACTGCAAAGTCGAGCAGGATTTGTGCCTATTGCTCGGCGGCTGTTCAGGGCCGTCGGTGTAACACGCCTGCAACGCAACCTCATCAACATGAACACGTTATCGCAGTTTGCGGAAAGTGGACCGGCGTCCAAAACGAGCTAACCCGTTGCGACCGTGCGGCATGCGCGGGCCGAACGCGCCTCACCTGTGGCTGCCACGCCACCCGGGGGTCGGGGGCGTGTTTTGGGCGACCGTGCCTGAACGGGCCTCGTACGACCGCACCGTCCGTAGCAGGCCCTCTTCGAAATCTACGGCGGGTGCGTAGCCGAGGCACCGGCGGGCGCGCTCGATCGAGGCATAAGAGTGCTTGATCTCGCCCGCCCGCGGCTCGGCGTGACGAGGCGGTAATTCGATTCTCACGATCTCCTGAATCCGTCGCCACAACTCGTTGACGGTAACCGCTCGGCCGGTACCGATGTTGAATACGCGACCCGCGACCTGCGCCGCCGGCGCGCGGGAGGCGAGCAGGTTGGCTTGAACGACGTCGCCCACGAAGACAAAGTCGCGCGTCTGCTCGCCGTCGCCGAAAATAGTCGGCGCATCTCCGGCCAGCGCCGCCACGATGAACTTGGGGATCGCAGCTGCATACTGGGAATTCGGATCCTGGCGCGGTCCGAACACGTTGAAATATCGGAGCACCACGGTCTCGAGTCCGTAGGTTGCACCGAACGCCTGACAGTAGTCCTCGACGGCAAGCTTCGTCGCGGCATACGGTGAGAGGGGGCTCGGCAGCATGTCCTCCCTCACCGGAAGCTCCCGGACGTCCCCGTACACCGCGGTGGAGCTGGCGAAGACGATACGCCGCACCTTCCCGTCGCGGGCGGCGAGCATGACGTTGATCGTGCCGGTCACGTTGACGGCGTGGGTAGCGAGCGGCTCTTCGACCGAGCGGATGACCGACGCGATCGCGGCTTGGTGGAGGACGACGTCCACGCCCTGCGTCGCGGCGCGACAGGTCTCCAGATCCGTAATGCTGCCTTCGATCAGATCGATGCGGTCCCGGAACGGACCGACGTTTGCCCAGGTGCCGCTGGAGAAGTCATCCAACACGACGACATGATCGCCGGCGGACAGCAGGTGCTCAACGAGGTGCGAGCCGATGAAGCCCGCGCCCCCGGTAACGAGGTATCGCATCGAAGTGTGGCGTCCAGTCCCCTTGGTTGTCGAAGACCGCGACCCCGCAAGACGCAGGCCCGGACCCGAGGCTGAGTGGCGAGCGTCCTCCTTCATTGTTCTCAGGCAGCGGGAGCCCCGCGCCGACCATTAAGCACTAGTGTAGCGTAGAAGCGACACGCGTGGCGCCGCGAATCCCATGCAGATCAGGTCAGACGCCGCTGTCGGACAAGGGGTTCCGCGCGCCGGCTGCCGTGCGGACGACACTCGTCCCCTCTCCCGAGGTGCGTCACTCCGCTTCGCTCCTGTGGCTCCACCCCTTACGCAAGCGACCCGGCGTCCGCCCCCCGCTGGTCTCTCTGTCCTTCGCGGCCGTAGTTCGGGCCCGGCAGCAGCTCCTCCGGAGCCGCTACCGTGACGACCGTCAGCAACACGATCGTCGGCCACACCTGCATGAAGAGGCGATCCAGGGCGGTGCGCAAGTGCCAGGCGAGATCGAAAGGTGTAAGGATGTAGACCGCGAAGTAGCCCACCAGGATGGCAGCGACGGTCATCCATGCCGGAGCCGCCTGCTTAAGGCGGGACCTCCATCCGTGGCCCGGCCCTAGCGCTGCCGCGATCGCACCCAGGGTGATGACCGGAAAGCGTCCCGCCGTTCGGACGAATGCGGCGGCGACCGTCAGGTAGCGGGACCACGTCGCGAACTGGGCGAGCGCCGCGGCGCCGCGTCGACCGGCCACGAGTTCGCTCGGCGGCGCGAGGGCAAGTTTGAACCAGAGGAGCGGTAGCAGCAACGAACCGAGGATTGCCAGGAACGGCGTCCAATCCCGTTGGCGCTCTCGCGGCAGGCGGCGATCTAGCGGTAGGAGGAGAGCGCTTCCGAAGTACCCGATGCCGATCGCACACAAGAACAGGAGGCCTTCGTTCTTAGTCCACGCCGCGAGGCCTGCTGCGACCCCGGCGAGGCCCATGAGCGGGCGCCCGGCCTCGCGGGCCCGCGCTCCAGCCGCCGTGAGCAACGCGACGGTCGTTGCGAGGAAGAAGGCCAGCGGGATGTCCGCGTATTGACTGGCGCCTTGCGCGACGAAGGTCCGCGTGCTCAGGAGGACGATGCCGGCGAGTAGACCGAGGGTGCTTGTACGGAGCCACGCGACCGTCCCGGCAACAACACCCACCGTCGCCGCAGTGAACCCGAAGGCGATCGCGATCGGCACCCCCGATGCCGCCTGTCCAGTCGCTCGCCATCCCGCCGCCACGAGGCCCGGCAAGAGGACCGGATAGTCCCGGTTTGTGAGCGCGGACGAGAACAACGGCACTCGGGGCACGTGAGCCGCGAATAGGAATCGGGCGTGCATGTTCCAGATGGACCACGCGTCCCACTCGCCGAGGGGGTGCAGGTGCGCTGCCGCAAGAAACTCGATCAGGTCCCCGCCTACCAGGCCGGCGAACGCGCAGCACAGCAGTCCGTTCAACCACCGGGGCGCCGACTCCTTCGGCATCCTCGTTGCGCCATAGGGGTCCTTCATACGCCCGACCAGCAGCGTTGCCGGGACCAGCACGACCCCCGCCGCAAGCAACCCTCGCCCGGAGCCGATGTAGAGGGCGGCGAATCCCGTGAGGCACCCGAGGAGGCCGCACCCGATCCCCAAAGCTATGGCCGCCTCGAGGGCGACGTGGCCGCGAAGATCGGAGACATGCTTCGCGACCCGCAGGACCAGGACCGCGTAGCCGACGGTGATCGCCGCGGTAAGCAATGCCCACATCGTTAGGGGCCCCCGCGTCGCTCGAGGAGCAGGAGACCGTCGCCCGCATTCCCCACCACTGACCACCCCTCTTTGGGCAGGTCCACGGTGTCGCCAAGGGCACCGGAGAAATCGCCGACCACGATCGGGAACGCCGCTCCCCGCATGACGAGCGTCGGAGCTAGGGCGTACTGGACGAGCTTATACCGGACCAGTGCCTGAACGACTCCAGTGTCAAAGGGCGGGACGAGAGTATCAGACCACGGGTGTGCACGGCTGAGATAACCGACCGTTCCCTGCGGAGGGACGAGGTCGCGCCACGCGCTCGCTCTGCGGACCCACGCCGCCTGTGGATCGGACGGTAGTCGGAAACTCGCCAACGCATCAGGGAAGGCGTAACGGTGGGCGGCGAGGCCGGCGATGAGCGACGCGGCTACGGCCCCCGCGACCCGGAGCCGAGCCACCGTCACTGCGGCCCCGGGCGTCGGTCGAGTGGGGATCACCGGGACCGCTTGCACTCGTTCAGGACCTTGAGGTATTGCGCGCACGTGCGATCCCAGCTCCAGGTCGTGACAGCTTTACGGTGCCACGCCTCGGCCAGCCGGTCCGCGCGGGCGGGCTCGACGAGTAACGTCCGTAATGCCTGTTCCAGGCTGGCCACATCGTCGGGAGGGACGAGGAGTCCCGTGACTCCATCCTCGATCAGTTCGGGAATGCCACCCACGGCGCTTGCGACGACCGGCAATCCGGCCGCGCCCGCCTCGAGCAGCACTATCCCGAAGGGCTCGGCTCGCGACGGCAAGACGAAGACGTCCGCGCGGCCGAAGAATGGTGGCAGTTGTTCGTGCGGCACATCTACGTGGAGCTTGACATGCCCTTCGAGGCCGAGCTCGGTCACCAAGGCGCGCACGCCCGCGAGTTCCGGTCCTGCGGCGCCCACCAGCGTCAGGGAGGCGTCGGGCACCGTCCCCAGCAAGCGTTTCATCGCCTTGAGCAGGACGTCCTGAGCCTTCTTGTGTTCGAACTTGGCGACGTGCAGAATCGCTCGCCGCACGGCGCGGACCGGGTGCGGATGATCGAACAATGCGAAGTCCGCTCCGTTGTGGATGGCCACGACCCGCGCTCGCGGCTCGATGCGGACGACGTCGGCCCGCAAGGCATCGGAGCACGCCACAACGCCATCCGCTCCCCGCAACAGCAGTCGCCACAGGGTCCTCTCCAGTCCCTGAGCGGCGCCGATGGCTGTGACCTCGGCGCCGTGCACGGACAAGAGGATCTCGCCGCGAAAGAGGCCGAGCACTCTGAGCACGAGAAACGCCCAGGCTGTCAGGTCGGGAAAGTGCACATTGACGACGGTTACCCGTCGCCTTCGAAGCAAGGAGGTCAGACACCAGAGGTCTCCAGGCAACGTCGCCACAGAGGCCGCGAGCATCCGGAAGCTGCGGACTGCGAGCGGCACTCTGAGACGCACCGTCACGACGTCTATCCCCCTCCACGTCGACGTTCGCGGATCGCGGTTCCACGAGCAAACGGCGATCAGGGGCTGATAGGAGGACCGTGTTCGCAGGCGCTCCGCGAGGTTGCACACGACTTCGGTCACCCCTCCCGGGCGGGAGGGGTGCCAATTCAGAGTCAGGAGGTACGTCGAGCGCTCCGCCGCGGTGCGCTCGCGGGGACGTTCCTCTGGCTGCGTTGTCGTGAGTGACCCCCTCGAACGGATGCTCCCCGTTCCGTCAGAACCCTGCCGTCCTCGCCGACGGACCGCACGTCGCGGATCGCCCCGGAGACTGCTTCATTAAGAACCCCGCAATTTGGACTCGCGAGGCACGTGCCGTGAATCGTGTGCCGAACTTCGGCCAGGTGTGGCGTACGCGCGACAGCGAGGTCCTTTGGTGTTCTCCCAATCGACGTAACTTCAATGGGAATTCAGTGTTAGCTCGTCTACACCTAGAGTCCGGGTCTTGCGTCCGAGCCGGGTGAACCGGGCCACACTTAGGAGGGGTGTGTAGTGTCAATGGGTGAGTTGATCCCGCACGTGCTGGGCCTTCGGGCTGGCGAATGGGCCGAGGTGCGGTCCGAGTCAGAAATCCTGGGTACGCTCGACGCGACCGGGAAGCTCGACGGCCTCCCATTCATGCCCGAGATGCTGCAGTTCTCCGGGCAGCGGGTCCGTGTGTTCCGACGAGCTGAGAAGACGTGCGACACGATCGGTCCCTATGCGTCCCGGCGCATCACAAACACGGTGCACCTCGAAGGGCTCCGCTGCGAGGGGACGCACCATGGGGGGTGTCAGGCGGGGTGTTTCCTCTTCTGGAAGGAGGCGTGGCTGAAACGTTCGCCGGAACCCGCCAGCGCGCCTGCTGACACGCCGACCTCCACTCCCGGATCTGGGGCGGCCCTGCTTGAGATGCTGACGACGCGACTGGATCCGACCACGCCCGGTGCCCAGGTGTACGTCTGCCAAGCCACCGAGCTGCCGGGCGCGACCGCGCCGCTGCCGTGGTGGGACCCGCGGCAGTACTTGCGTGAGTTGCGTACGGGGAACGTTCGCTTGGGCGCCTTCGTGCGGTCACTCGCGTTGTCGTGGTACAACGCGCTGCAGCGGCGTCTCGGAGGATGGGAGTATCCCTATGTGGCCGGGAAGCTCGAGCGCACGCCATCCCGGGTGCTCGGTCTCAAGCCCGGGGAGCGCGTCCGCGTGCGGAGTCGTCGGGAGATCTTGGCAACGCTCGACACCTGGCGGAAGAATCGCGGGCTCCGATTCGACGTCGAGATGGTTCCGTATTGCGGGGGCGAGTTCCGGGTGTTGCGCCGCGTGACCCAGATCATCGAAGAACGGACGGGACGGATGATCCACCTGCCCGGCGAATGCGTCGTTTTAGAGGGCGTGACGTGTCGTGGGTACTTGAGCCGGAAGCGGCTATTCTGCCCGCGAAACATCTATCCCTTTTGGCGGGAAATCTGGCTCGAGCGCGTTGAGGTACCGGAGTGAGCACGCGCGAGCCACGCTCGGGGAGTCGCCGCGGGCCGTCGGGAACGATGGATCCGTTCGTTAGCGTGGTCACGCCAGTTTACAATACCCAAGCCTATCTTGCCGAGTGCGTCGAGAGCGTGCTCGCCCAATCCTATCGGAATTGGGAGTACATCATCCTCGACAACATGAGCACGGACGGCTCGGCTGAGCTCGCGGCCGACTATGCCCGTAAGGATCCGCGTATCCGGTTCGTTCGCGCGGAGGCCCACCTGGACCAGGAGCCGAATTACGACCGCGCGATCCACCTCATCGCGCCCTCGAGCCGATACTGCAAAGTGGTCCAGGCCGACGACTGGCTCTTTCCCGAATGTCTCGAGCGCCTGGTGGCCGTGGCCGAGAGCGCGCCGAGCGTAGGACTCGTGGGGTGCTACCTCCTCCGGGGGGCTCACATCGGGTGCCAAGGGCTTGAGTACGGAGAGTCGACCTTCCCGGGACGGATGCCCTGCCGCCTCCACCTGCTCGAGGGCCGTTCCGTGTTCGGCTCTCCCACGGCGGTGCTGTATCGAAGTGACGAAATCCGTGTACGCACGCCGTTCTACCGGCCGTCCAGTCTGTTGGCCGACACCGAAGTCTGCTACGAGATCCTGAAAACGCGTGACTTCGGGTTCGTACACCAAGTGCTGGCCTACGCGCGCGACCAAGAGGCTTCGATCACGAACGGCATTGAGCGCTTCAACCCATACCTCTTGCATGAGCTCATCCTGCTGCGGCGCTACGGGCCGACCTATCTCACGGTTCCCGAACTCGAGGCTCGATGGGCCACGCTCTTCCAAGGGTATTGCCGGTACTTAGGCGGGCAGGTTCTGCGACGGCCCGGCTCGGCCTTCTGGGCATACCACCGCAGCGGGTGGGAGGCGATGGGGGTTCAGTTGAGCGGGACGCGACTTGCGGCCTGTGCGGTCCGGGCCATCGCTGATTTGGCGTTGAACCCAAAGGCTACGCTCGAGCGGGTCCTTGACCACCGCCTCGCCTGAGCTCGCCCGTCGCGAGGGATCGTCGGTCCTCGCATCCGTGGCCGAGCTTGTGTCGCGGCGGGATCTCTTGTACATGATCACGTGGCGTGAAATTCGGATCAAGTACAAGCAATCAGTTATGGGGATGCTCTGGGCCGTGCTCATGCCCGCCGTCATCGTTCTGGCGGGCGTGGCCGTGCGATTCGGGTTCTCGCGCGTCACTGGCGCTCCGCTTGCGGCGCGCGACGTGGCCGCAGTCGCTGTCAAGGCGGTCCCCTGGGCGTTCTTCGTCTCAACGCTCCGGTTTGCAACTTCGAGCCTCATCGCCAACACGAACCTGGTGACGAAGATTTACTTGCCGCGCGAGATCTTCCCGGTGGCGGCGACCCTGTCGCAGCTCGTCGACTTCAGCATCGCGTCGCTCGTGCTGGCGGTGCTTTTGGCAGTCTTGAGGGTCGGGGTGAGCCCGGCCCTACTGTGGCTGCCGCTCCTGATCCTGATCCTTGTCGTCCTCGCCATGGGGTTGGGTATCCTGCTCTCGGCAGCGAGTCTCTTCTTTCGGGACGTCAAGTACCTCGTTGAGGTGATCCTAACGTTTGCCATCTTCTTCACACCCGTGTTTTACGACGCAGGGATGTTCGGCCCCTGGGAGCGGATCCTGATGCTCAATCCCGTTGCGCCGCTCCTCGAAGGGATCGCCACGGTGATCGTCCGACACGCGGCCCCGCCCCTTGCGTGGGTCGGCTACAGCGGCGCGGTCGCGGTCGTCACGTGTGTGGGTGCGCTTTCGGTGTTTCGCCATCTGGCGCCGTACTTCGCCGAGAGCATTTGAGACCTCATGGCTGACGCCGCTCTCGAGCTGGACCAGGTCTCCAAGAAGTTCCGGAAGGGTGAGCTCTACGATTCGCTCCGCGACCTGCTCCCCGCGCTGGCGAAACGGTGGCTCCGCCCGCGGTCGCCGGAGGCGTTGGCGCCGCGCGAGTTCTGGGCGCTTGAGGACGTTTCGTTCGGGGTGAAGCGGGGTGAGGCGTTCGGCATCATCGGCCGGAACGGGGCGGGGAAGAGCACGATTCTCAAGCTCCTGAGCGGCATCATGCGGCCGACCCGGGGTCGGATCCTGGTGAACGGTCGGCTCTCCGCGCTGATCGAAGTGAGTGCGGGGTTCCACCCAGACCTGACCGGCCGCGAGAACATCTACCTCAACGGTACGATTCTGGGCATGACGCGGGCCGAAATCCGGCAGCGCTTCGACGCCATCGTGGCGTTTGCCGAACTCGAGGAGTTCCTCGACACGCCGGTGAAGCGGTATTCATCGGGAATGTTCGCACGGCTCGGGTTCGCTGTCGCCTCGCACGTGGAGCCGGACTTGCTCATCGTGGACGAGGTCCTGAGTGTCGGCGACTACATGTTCCAGCAGAAGTGCCTGACTCGGATGGATCAAATCCTTGGGAGCGGGGCGACGGTGATTTTTGTCTCGCACAACCTCCGAGCCGTCGCCACACTCTGTACCCGAGCCCTCTTCCTCGAACGCGGACGGGTCGCGGCGCTCGGGCCGACCGAGGACGCCATCAAGGCGTATTTGACGCGCGCCACATCGACGAGGGAGGTCGACCCCGCCCAAGGGCTCCGTATTCTCGATGTATCCGTGCGCGCCCTGGATCGGGCGACAGCCGTGGCATTTCAGTCCGATGACTTCGTGGAGATCACCGTGCGGGCCACGGCCCTGACGGCTCACGAGGATGTGAGCATCGTGATCGCGATCGTCGACGCTAGCCAATACCCGGTCTTTGACACCTGCACCCGCCGCCTCGGAGCGCAGCCGCTTTCCCTTACACCGGGCGACATCGTCCGCAGCACCTTCCGGATCCAGCTGCGCCTCGCGCAGGGGACCTATTACGTACACGCCTATCTGCACCGCTACGTAACCGACCGCCCCTATGACGTGTGGCTCTCCGCCGCGACCTTCTTCGTCGGCGGGACTCCGGCGGTCCGCGGGATCGCCAACCTCATCCCGTCCCTCGTGACCTGCGAAAAGGAGACGGGGGCGGCACACGCCGCCGTCGCGCAATCCGCGATCTCAGCCGTCTGATGACGCCCGGGGTGTCGGTCGTCATCTGCACCTACAACCGCGTTGACCGACTCGGCGAGACCCTGCGCACCCTGGCCGCCGCGGACCCGCCGGCGCGCACGGAGTGGGAGCTGATCGTCGTCGACAACAACTCCACCGACTCGACCGGCGCGCTCGTGGAGATTGTCGCCCGACGGTTTCCCTGCCCGCTCCGGTATGTGTTCGAGCCCCAGCAGGGTAAGTCGTTCGCCCTGAACTCGGGTATCGCGCATGCGAGAGGGGACATTTTGGCGTTCACGGACGACGATGTACTCATCGGCAAGAACTGGCTGAGTGCGCTCTGGCGGGCATTTCACGAGACCGAGTGTGCGGGCGTCGGCGGCCGCATTCAAGCCGAGTGGACCGTGCCGCGGCCGTCTTGGTACACGGCGAGCGGCCCTTTCCGATTGATGAACATCGTGTCGGGGGAATACGACTACGGCCCGACGCGCAGTGTCGTGGGACCCGACCGCCCGCCATTCGGCGCGAACATGGCGTGGCGACGGAGCGTGTTTCAAACGTACGGTGTGTTTCGCACAGACCTGGGCTACGCGGGCCGGGCTCGCTTGGGCGGTGAAGACACCGAGTATTCACGACGGGTGCTCGTGGCCGGTGAGCTCGTCGTCTATGAGCCCGAGGCCCTCGTCCGGCACGTTGTGGAGCCGGAGAAGCTTACTAAGGCCTTCTTCCGCCACCGGTACTACAACTACGGGCGCGTGCTCGCGCGGGTCGATCAGGGGCCTAGCCTACTGCGCCGCTACTTCGGGATTCCCCGTTACCTATTCCGGGATCTGGCGACCCACGCCACCCGCTGGGCCCTCGCCTCAAGCGGGCAGGCACGCTTCTATCACGATCTCCAGTGCTGGCAGTTGTTCGGGGCTGCGGTGGAAAGCGTGAGGCTCCATCGGGCCCAAGGCGGGGGACGGCGCGGCGCCCGAGCCTAGCGAGCTCTCACCCTTTCAGACCCCTCGCAGGTACAGCACGGCAGGTCCCCGAAACGGAGCGCGGAGGCCGACTACGCTACCTCCGCCCAGTGGCGGGGCCGCGAACACTGTCGCACGTGCGGGGTCGAGCCATTCGACAGCGAGTGAGTCCTCGGTGGCTCGCAGGTCGACCGTGACGAGACCTCCCTCGGGGAGGTAGACGAGGTATTCCGCTTGATGGACTGCGGGGTGTGCGAGACAGAAGCCCGTCGAGGCGAGCTCGCCGCGCGGGGCCATGTGCGCAAGATCCATCCGGGAGGCGTACGTTAGGGTCTCACCCATGTCACGGCGAAACCGCACGTAGCGGGGATCGTCTGGGCGATACCCGGGATAGGCGCCGACTCCGATCGCGTAGCCATCGAAGGGATCCATCAGAATGGGATTCTCCCCTCGCGTGAAGGCTTTCCACACCCAACCGTTGTTCTGCAACGTGGCCACCGTGCCGAGGTGGTCCGTGTCGTTGATTATGACCTTGGAGCCGTCGGCGGGCGGCGGGGCGTCGCGGTACCCATCCAGGGTGTTGGGGGAGACCCAGTCGGCGGGGCTGCCGAACAAGATCGCGTTGTCTCGTTCAAACATCGGCGCGGTCATTCCTATCGGGTGTTGCTTCGGCTTGGTCACTTCGTAGGCCTTCACGAAGTTGATCATGTGGTATTGCCAGTCGATCGAACTCGCGTCGCCTTCGTTACTCACTTCGTACAAGACGTTATCCAAATCGTTGACCGCGTCGATCACTTTGCGAAGGTAGGCCTCTTGGATCGCGACGACGGTCGGCAGCAACAGTGTCTGGGAGGCGAGGCCTGAAGGGTATGGGTCCCCGTGGCCATCGATCCCGCTGATGTTGTTCGCGGCATTGAACGGGTGGCCGCGCCACGGGTCGTTGAGATCGGCTTCGCCTTTCGGGCCGAGGCTCCAGCCGTTGAACAGCATCACGGAGACGTAGATGCCGCGCCGCCCCGCCGCTTCGACGCGCGCCCGCAAGCGCTCGAAGTACGCCTCGTTGAAGCGGTGCAGATCGAACTTGGGGTTTCCGTCGAGCGCCAGACCGGGCCCGGTCCTGACCCAGGGCAGGGGGTTGAACCAGTACTCACCGCGGAATTCCGCGGTCCACTTGGCTTGTTCCCAGACATAAAGGCGGAAGAAGTTGTGGTTCCAGGCCACGAGGCTATCGAGGTAGCCGTCGTAGTCGAACGGGCGCGGGGGATCGCTCGGGCCGTTGTCCTGGAAGTCGGCCCAGGTATGTGAGCCAGTCAGATAAACCGCGTGGCCGGAGCCGTCGGTGAAGTACCGGGGATTGCTCCGGAGCCGCCTCAGCGGCCCGCCTGCGGTGCTACGGACGGCCACCAAGGGACCACCATGGGGCTCGCAGCTGACGCAAACGGTCGCAAGCACAACCGCGACGCCGGTCAGGGTCCGGGACGCCCGACCCCAGAGGCGGTCCAGGCCTCGTGGCAAGGAGGAGGGTTCCCCGACCGGCCGGCGGGGCGCAAGGATGCTCAGCGGTAACGCGGGACGATGGCGCCGGACGACGGACTCACTCCTTTCCTGACGCGCGTCAGGTGCGCGACCCCACTTCCTTGCGGGCGCGCGGCGATCTACGGGCTCTCTCTCCGTTGACCAGGCCGCCAGCCGGTCACACCTTTAACGGAGAGTACCCAGACCTGGCCCCGATCTTCCGGTGCGCGATGTTGCGTGGACCAACCTCACCGATCGCTCTTGCAGCCTTGACCGCCAGTGTGGTTGGGTGCTGGGACACCCCCCCCACGGCCTCTCGCGACGCGCCGCCGCTACCCCAGACCGCCCTGCGCTCGCAGGCCGTCTCGTGCACGGCCCGGGTGAGAACGCGCAGCGTGTCGTGCGGGCCGCAACCCGAGGGGAGAGCCGCCCGGGCGGGGACGAGGACGTTACGCCAGGTCACTCTCGGGGGCCAGGGAGTGAACGTGGTGCTGGCGTCCGATAGCGTTCGATACGACAGCGCGGCCGGGCTCTTCTCGGTGAACGTGACCGTGTCGAACCTCTACCCCATGCCGCTCGGTACTGCCGACGGCGTAACGGTCGATCCCGGTGGCGTCCGGGTGTTCTTCCAATCAGGCCCCGTAAGCACGAGCGGTCCCGGCGCAGTGACCGTCACCAACGCGGACGGGACCGGCACGTTCACCGGGACCGAGCAAGTCTATTTCGAGTACGCACAGATCGTCCTGACTGACGCTACTTCGGCGGCAAGAACGTGGACGTTCGGCGTGCCCGACAGCGTCGCGTCGTTCAGCTTCGCGGTTTACGTCGAGGCGGCCACGCCGCCCGGCACCTCGGGCGTGCTACGCGTCAGCGCGACGAACCCGCGCTACTTCACCGACAACACAGGCCGAGCCGTCTATCTCACCGGGTCGCACACCTGGCTCAACGATCAAGACGGGGGGTACACGGATCCCCCGCCCGCGTTCGACTACGAAGCGTACCTCGATTTTCTGCAGGCGCATCACCACAACTTCTTCCGCCTCTATCATTGGGAACAGGCGAAGTGGGATGTGGAAACTGCCCTCCCGTACTTCTTTTCGCCGCAGCCGTACCTGAGGGTAGCCGATACGGTGCTCGCGGATACAGCGCTCGACGGCAAGCCGAAGTTCGATCTCACGGCATTGGACCAGTCCTATTTCGATCGCCTGCGCCTACGCGTGATGGAGGCGGGGCAGCGGGGGATCTACGTCTCGATCATGCTATTCAACGGCTGGTCGATTGAGGACAAGTTCAATGGGCCGACGAATCCCTGGATCGGCCACCCCTTCAATCCGGCCAACAACGTGAACGGGATCAACACGGATCCCTCCAACAGCGGCACCGGCCTCATGACGCAGACGCTCGACATTCCGGCGGTCACCACCTTACAGGTCGCCTACGTCGAGAAGGTCATCGACGCGGTCAACGACCTGGACAACGTCCTTTATGAGATCAGCAACGAGTCCCAAGCGGGCGGGGGGACCGAGCAATGGGAAGACTCGATCATCAACCTCATCCACGCCTACGAACGGGGAAAGCCGAAGCAACACCCGGTCGGAATGACGGCCCTCTCCTATGGAGACAACACCAGCTTGTTCGCGAGTCCGGCTGAGTGGATTTCACCCCTCGGGTACGATTCCCTGCCACCTGCTGCCGACGGGAGCAAAGTGATCGTCTGGGACACTGATCACCTCTGCTGTGACACGCTGGTGGACGAATCGTTTGTGTGGCGAGCCATGACGCAGGGGAACAACCCGATCTTCATGGATCCTTACGATGGCACGTTCCCGGACGTCCCGCCCCGGAATCCCAACGACCCGCGCTGGGAGCAAGTCCGGTTGAACATGGGATACTCGCTCACCTACGCGAACCGGATGGATCTCCTCAACATGGTGCCGAACGGGAACTTGGCGTCGACCGGGTATTGCCTCGCCGCCCCCGGAGAGGGGGAGTATCTCGTTTACCTGCCTACCGCGGGCACCGTCACTGTCGATCTTTCGGGGACCTCGGGTTCGATCGCGCTGACCACCGAGTGGTTCTCACCCAGCCTTGGGCAGGTCGTCGGGGCGGGGACGGTCCAAGGCGGCGCCCCACAGTCGCTGACGGCGCCGGGCACCGTGGGTCCGGACGCCGTGCTCTACGTCCACCCCTGACCCGTCTGTCAGGCGGATTCGACAGCACCCGGGTCGAGGACGAGCTTCCGACCAAAGAACGCCTCGGCATACCCCGATGGGGCGCGGCATTCGATGCCGCGCAGTCGCAGCAAGGCGAAGAGCGTTTCCTCGTTGAACCACGGTTTAGATCGCTGCGAAGGGAAGGCCGTCACGACGTGCTGCACCTTCCGTCGCGCGATCTCGCGGCTGAGAGGCATGTAGCAGACCGGTTGTCCTAGATCGCCGTCCCACTTCGGGATCTCGTACTCGAGGATCAAGTGGTCGCGAAATGTCTGCCAGGTCACGTCCGACACGAGTCGGTGGTCCTGGTGGCGATCGTCGCGCGCATGAGTGAATACGACGTCAGGGGCGAACGCGTCCCTCGTTGTCTCAAGGGCGTCCTTCACGGCGCTCAACGCCGCCGGGAAGTGCCCGTCGCGGAAGCGGTGCACGTCGACCTCGGCCCGGGCCGCGGCAAGCACCGCGGATGCACTCGCGCGGGCCTCGTGTTCGCGCTCATCCGTCGCGCTCAAAACGACCCAACGGCACTCCGAAACTGGGTGGCTGGCCAGCACTTGGAGCACTGTGCCAGCGCAGCCGATTTCGATGTCGTCAGCATGCGCTCCGAGACACAGGATCCGCAGCGCGCCCGCTGGTAGCGTGAGGGGGAGGATTGGCAAGGCTCGTTTGGGGAAGGGGTGCCGGGTCAGGGGCCGGCGAGGGCGAAGGTGACGAGCGCCCGCCCCGCGACGACCGACACCTGTTCGTGACCGCCGGCGAGGTAGGCGATCGGTGCGGCGTTGATCCTGCCACCCGTGTTGAACGCCCACAGCTCGGCGCCGGTCTCGGCGTCTAGGGCGTAGAAGCGGGGGCCGTCCCCGCCGAACACCACGTTGCCCGCTGTTGCAAGGAGGCCGGCGAGGTTGCCGGTGGGGATCGTGAGCACGTGTTCCCATTGTATCCCGCCCGACGCAACCGCCAGTGCGCGGACCAGGGACACGGGGCGCGCGTTCGGTACGTCGCCCGCATCTCCGCCCATGTAGAGGGCGCCCCGCCGGTACCCCCCGGGGCTCGAATAGAACAGGCCGGGCCGCTCCACGGTCGGGACGTAGAAGAGGCCCGTCTGGGGCGAATATGCCGGAGGCCACCAGTTGGTAGCCCCCCCGACATTCGGGTACAGCAGCGTGCCGGCTGGCGACGGCCGTGCGGTCGGTGCGGCGATCGGGTGCCCCTCGCTGTCGAGCCCCTGGGCCCAGGTCACACGTGCATAGGGCTGGCCGGTGAAGAAGCGACCGCTCTCGCGGTCAAGGACGTAGTAGAAGCCATTGCGATTGGCGGTCACGACTAGGTGGCGGCGCCGACCAGCGGAATCGGAATCGACGAGCACTGGCACTTCGACCGCGTCGTAGTCGAGGACGTCGTGAGGCGTGAACTGGAAGTACCACCCGAGCGTGCCGGTGCGGGCATCGAGTGCGAGCAGGCTGTTTGTGTACAGGTTCGCCCCCCCGCGCCCAGTCCCGTCGAAGGTGGGACCGGGATTCCCCGTGCCCCAGTAGAGGACGCCGCGCTGGGCGTCGTAAGATCCGGTCATCCACGTGGGCCCGCCGCCTTGGCGCCAACTGTCGCCGGTCCAGGTCTCGTGCCCTGGGTCTCCAGGGGCGGGAACGACGTAGAACCGCCACACGCGCTTGCCCGTGGTCGCGTCGTAGGCATCGAGGAAGCCGCGAACGCCGTATTCCCCACCAGCCACGCCCGTGATCACGAGCCCATTCAGCGCGAGCGGCGCCCCGGTGATCGTGTAGCCGTCAGCGGGATCGGCCACGGTCGTTTGCCATCGGACCCGTCCCGTCTGGGCGTCGAGCGCTACGAGGCGGGCGTCGAGCGTAGCGAGGTAGAGTGTGTTCCCCAGGAGGGCGAGCCCGCGGTTCACGCGCCCGCAGCAGGTCGGTAGCTCGCCCGGGAGATCGCGATGGTACGTCCAGGCGAGGTCGCCCGTGCGAGCGTCGAGCGCGACGACATCGTTTGCGGAGGCGGAGAAATACAGTACGCCGCCGACGGCGAGGGGCGTTGACTCGGTGGGGTCCGCGCCGCGCCCAGGGAGCTGGTACATCCACGCGAGGCGCAGCGCCCCCACCGTGTGGCGATCGATCTGGGCGAGTTCGCTGTAGCGCTGACCGGTGTAGCTGCCCGCATACGTCGGCCAGTCGCTCGAGTCACGGAGGGTGGCGACGAGGGTCGCGAACGTAAGGTTCGGCGCTGGGAGGTGCAGCCCCCGTGGCTCCGCCGCTGCCGTCGCCCGGTCCAGCGAGCGGATGTACGCCACGACCTGCCAGATGTCTTTGAGGGGCCAGGGGTGAGGCGGCATGGCGGTCCCGACGATGCCATGCCGCACGCTTTGGTACAACGCCCAGTCACTCGCGCCGTGGACGAAGACGCCCCGGCCGAGGTCAGGCCCCGCGCCCCCCTCGCGGTGGCACGACACGCATTCGGCGGCGAATCGGTGCGCGCCAGCGGCTACGTCGGCCGAATCCGTCCGGGGGTTCGTGATGGCCATGAAGGGATTGGGGTTCTCGACCAAGGGGACGAGGTACATGCCCGTGCCCGGTCGCAACATCTCGACGAGCTCGCTCCAGCGAACGTCGGACAGGCGACCCTCGAGCTTGAGCCAGACGACCCCGGCGCGCCATCGTGCGCCGGGCGTCACGGTCACCATCCAAACGGCGGTGCCCAGCGCGAGGACGAGGATCAGCACCATGGCGCCAACGGCCCGTGCGCGGCCGCGGGGGATGGTCAAGGCCCGGTCTGTCTCATCGCACGCCTAGTCGCCAGCCGGTCCTGGTCGTCCAGCGCCGGGCCGCCCTTGAGGCTCGTTGGTGGTCGCCCGGGGACGAGGTGGGTCTTGGCGCCAGACCTCCCATGGCGGGTTCCCAGCCGCAAAGAGATCCTCGATGCGCTTCTTATCCTTCGCCGTGTCCATCGGCAACCAGAATCCGTCATAGTCGTAGGCGATAAGCTGACGCGCCTGCAGCAAGCGCTGGAACGGCTCGAGCACGAGCTCCTCGCCGTCCTCGATGTAGCGGAAAATATCGTGGCGGAAGATGAAGAAGCCCCCGTTCACACGGAGGCCAGACTGCGCGATGTCGCGGAAGCTGGTGACCAGACCACCGGTTTGGGTCGTTATGAAGTGATAACTGAGATTGGGGCGCACGCTGAGAAAGCTCGCGACGGCGTGATGCGTTTGAAAGTGGGCGAGCTGTGCGGGCAGGGGGAGATCGGTCAAGCCGTCACTGTAGTTCGCGAGGAAACATTCTTCGCCCGCTAGATGGCCTTCGACCGCCTTTAGGCGCTCTCCGATGTTGGCATTTAACCCCGTTTCGACGAATGTGATCCGCCAATCGTCGATGTCGCTGTGCAACAGTTCCCGCTTGCGGCCCCCCTCCGAAAGAACGAAGTCGTTCGACACCGACTCTTCGTAATTCAGAAAGTACTGTTTGATCATGTCCCCCCGATAGCCGAGGCAGAGCACGAAATCGCGGTGCCCGAAGTGGGCGTAGTACTTCATCACGTGCCAGATCATCGGACGGTAGCCGATCGGCACCATCGGTTTGGGAATGTTCTCGGCATAGTCGCGCAACCGCATGCCGAGGCCGCCGCAGAAGAGAACGACCTTCATTGTCACCGCCCCGCTTTCGCTGAGTACCTTGCCACCCGAATGTCGCCTCCCCGTTCGCGTTGCAGGGCTTGACCGTGCATCAGTTCTGAGGTAGCGGGCGTCTAGGAAGTCCGGGCCGTGAAGCTTAAGTGTCCGAACGCCCCGCAGAGCTGCGCCGCGCGGTCCGCGACGGTCCACTTCTGCCGATCAATCGACCCGAGTGAACGAGGGCTCGGGCGCGTCGACCCGCGAGGCGATAGCCAGCCGCGCCCGTCGGACTCAGTCACGACAGTTGGCACACACGCGCGGGCCCTTCACCGCGAAAGCCATGCCCGACCATGGCAATCGCCGGGCGTTCGCATGGGGGAAATCTAGGGCTGGACGGATGTTGCGTGTACGCCACACACACATGCGTTCGGCCCCGGGCCTCGGCGGTAGCGGCGGCTGAGGCTGCGGGCCCGGGCGCTCAAGCTCGGGTGCACGGTGACGACGGCCCCGCGACCACACAGATGATGGCCGCCGTGGTGTCACACAGCGCCTGAGGCGCGCGGCGCTCGAGCGCGCAGAGCTCGCCCCGCATCACGTGCGCGGCGCGAGGTCGCACCGAGCGTGTCAGGTGAATACCGGTAGAAGTTGATCACGGCACCACGGTACCTGAGGCCGCGCACGAAGCCCCAACAAGTCCCAGATGATCGACCAGCACCCTATTGGGCACCGTGGTTTCGGGAGTTGTCGCTCTAGTCTGGCGGACGCATCCCGAGCCCCCGCAGGAGAGGGCGACTCTCTGCTCGCGTTTCCCTTTCGCCCTGACCGGTCGAGGCGGCCTGGGGCAGGTCCGCCTGCCGCGCCCGCCAGCGGAGTCGGGCATCGACCCGCCCCGCCTGCTGCAGCGTCTGAATGTGCCGCACCCGGAAGTATCGCGCACCGCTGAAGTCGTCGCGGGACAGGCCGCACGCGCGGAACGCCTCGCAGAGCGAGGCAACGCCGTCCTGGACCGTCCAGCGCGGCTGAAAGTCCGGCAGCCGGTGCGCGATCTTGGAACAGTCGACACGATAGCTTCGCGGATCGGGCCCGCCGCCCGTCGCGTAGGTCACGCGGCTGCCGGGGAGCGCGCGCCGCACGAGCTCCGCAAGATCCCGGACTTGGTAGTTCTCGGTGGTGCGCCCCACGTTGAACGCTTCGTTGTGCACGAGCTCGCGCGGCGCCTCGAGGACCGCGATGAAGGCGCTGCAGAAGTCCTCCACGTGGACGAGCGGACGCCACGGGGTCCCATCGCTCTGAATCACGATCTCGCCGGTCGTGTGGGCAACGGCGACGAGGTTGTTGATCACCACGTCGAGGCGGAGCCGCGGCGAGACGCCGTACGCGGTCGCGTTGCGGAGGAACGTCGGGCTGAAGTGCCCGTCGGCGAGCTGTGCGACGTCGCGTTCGACCAAGACCTTCGACTCTCCATAGGGCGTGATCGGGTTGAAGGCTGCCTGCTCGTCGAGCATGCCGTCGCCGGCGACTCCGTAGAGGCTGCACGAGGAAGCAAAGAGGAACCGGGGGACGCCGACGGTCTTGGCCACCCGGGCGAGGTGCACCGACGCGGCGTGATTGATCTCGTAGGTCGTCGCCGGCTCCAGGTCGCCGAGGGGGTCATTGCACAGGGCGGCAAGGTGGATCACAGCGTCGACTCCGCGCAGATGCTCCGGAGCGACGTCCCGCATGTCGAGTCGCAGGGCGGGGATGTCGGGTACCGGCGGGCCGAACGTGCAGTCCTCGAAGAAATAGGTGTCCAAGCCCACGACCTCGTGTCCGGCCGCGGCCACCATGCGCGTCATCACGGATCCGATGTAGCCGTTGTGTCCTGTCACGAGAACCTTCACCGGTCCACCTCCCCCGGCGGCGCGGGCGGTAGCTGGCGCCGCATCACCAATCGAGTCCGGCCTGGCGGAGTTCGAGCGCGGGCGCCGTCGCCCGCGCGGCCCCTGCCTGCGCCAGGTCTATCATGCCCACGGCGACCCCCTCGCCCGACCCCGCGTCAACCACTACGGAGCCGTCGGGCGCGAAGATCCCCGATCCTCCGCCAAATCGTACTCCGTCGAGAGCGCTGCCGCAGCGGTTGGAGAGCGCCAGGAAGGCGTGGTTCTCGATCGCCCGGGCGCGCGCCAGCACGGCGAGGGCCGCCGCGCGCGACTCCGGCCACTCGGCTACGACGAGGAAGAGATTCGCCCCGTCGAGCGCATCGCGGCGATACATCTCCGGAAAGCGGAGGTCGAAGCAGATGCTCAGGGCCGCAGTCCATGCTCCCATGGGGACGCGCACGCGCTTCGTGCCGGCTGTGAAGCGGCGGTGCTCCTCGAGGGGCGGGAACAGGTGCCCCTTGTCGTAGACGGTTGGCTCTCCCCCGGTTGGCGCGAGCAGCCAGAGCCGGTTCGTCAGGCGACCCTGTTCGTCGAGCGACACCAAGCTGCCGCCGATCCACGCGCCGCGCTCGGCGGAGAGGCAGCGGAGCGCGTTGCACAACCCGGGCGTTTCGTGTTCGGCGCTCGAGCGCCAGCACGCATAGGCGTAGCCCGTCGACCAGAGCTCGGGGAGCAGGTAAAGGTCTGCCCGCGGTGCGCCTCGGATCAGAGCCGTCGCCTGCCCGAGGTTCCGAGCGGCGTCGCCGTCGGCGACGCGCATCTGCACGAGCCCGATGCGCAGCGCGCTCACCCGCCGTCCCGGGGGGGGCGGAGTAGATCGTGCGCCACGAGCGTCGCTGCGCAGCGATGAATCAGGCCGAACGGCAGTCCCGAGCGCTCGGCGATGTCTAGGAGTCCGTGCTGGCCGTCCGATAGGTTGAGCACCCAGAGGAGGCCGAACTCGAACTCCGGAAGGTGGCCCCCGCCCATCGCGTTGTAGATGCCCCGTCGACCGAGCTGGGGCTCGCCCTTCGGGTTGAGGTTCACGTAGCGAGCGTCGTGCTCGAGGATGTCCAGAATCTCGAGGCACCGCGCATAGGAATCGGCCAGGCTCTCCGGGGTCACGAAGGCGAGATCGTCGGCCGACGTGTGGTATTCGGCGAAGCGGCCGTTCGGCGTGCGCGTCAGACTCCCGACGGCGAGGTCGAATCCCGGCGAGCAGTACTGTCGCTCGTCGTAGCCGTAGGGTACGAAGTCAAGAATCGCGTGCCCGGCGCCGGTGTGTCTGAGGACGTGCGTTGCGGCGCGATCGACGAGTGCGTCACCCCGTCGGCTGCGTTTGTAGGTCAGGCCTCCGCGGTCGCCGAGGCAGCTCAACACTAGGCCGTGCCGGATCGCCACGAGTTTCTCCTCGTTCCGCGCGAGCCATGTGATCGAGCCGATCGTGCCCGGAATGAAGAGGAACCGATACGACAGGCTCGGGCGGCGCGCGGCGACGTGCTGCGCCAGCGCGATGGCGACCGCTATCCCAGAAAGATTGTCGTTTGCGAGCGACGGATGACAGCAGTGGCAGGAGATCAGGATCTCGTCCGAGCGCTGACCCGCGATCACGTACTCGCCGTAGGTCAGGTGCCCGTTCTCGAGGGTGGAGTCGATGCACACCTCGTAGTCGCCGTCCTCCAGTGCGAGCAGGTCCCGGTGCGCGAGACAGAAGCCCCACGTCTCGGTGTAGTAGGAAGTCCGGTAGGGAATCCAGGCGGGTCGCTCGGGCAGCGTAAACAGACGCGGGGTGAGCTCGGCCAGGCTCAGCGTGCGGTGGACCGGAACGCTGTAGTTCACGACGTGCAGGTTCGAGCGACGAAAATCGATCACCCGCTCGCCGCGCCCGTTCTTGACGTAGGCATCCCGGATGTTCCACTCCTTCGGCACCGTCCAGTCGAGGACGCGCGTGCCACTTGCCACCTCGTGGATCGTCAGCGGGATCTCCCGGGCGATCCGGTGCAGGGTGTGGCGGAACCCGTCCCCCGTGATGCTGCGACAGATGGGATAGAGCTCCGCGATGAGCGCATGCATACTTTCACCAAGCGTCACGGCGCGTTCGGCGACCGGAGCGGACTTCAGGCGACGAGCTCCGGGCGCCGGAAGTCGGGATACGACCGGTCGCGGTCCAGGAGGATGGGATCGGCGATCGGCCACGCGATGCCGAAGGCCGGGTCATCCCAGCGGACGCCTCGGGCGGCGTCGGGTACGTAAAACGCTGAAATCTGGTAGGACACTTCGGTGTCGTCCTCGAGAGTTTGGAACCCGTGCGCGAACCCGCGGGGCACGTAGAGCGACCCGCGGTTCTCCGCGGTGAGCGCAACGGCGAAGTGCTGCAGGAACGTCGCCGAGTCGGGGCGCAGGTCGATGATCACGTCGTGGATGCCGCCCCGCGTGCAACGCACGATCTTGACTTCCTCGTGGGGCGGCCGCTGGTAGTGCATTCCCCGCAGCGTCCCGCGGCGCGTAGTCAGCGAGATGCTGCACTGTGCGATCCGGGTCTCGAGCCCATGAGCGGCGAATTCGCGTTCGCACCACACTCGTGCGAAGAACCCCCGCTCATCCTCGCGCCGTTCGGGCTCGATGACGTAGGCCCCCGGAAGCGCCGTCTCGTGGAAAATCACGGATGCGCGACGCTAGGCCGGGATAAGGGGCGTGTCGTAGCGGGCGATGAGCGAGGGCGGGAGGTGCGCCAAGTCGGTTCCGCGGAGGTAGTCCTCGAGGGTGGTGCCCGTGGATTCGGAGTCGACGTTCAGGGCGCCGGCGCCGGCCTCGAGGTCATCCAGATGTACGGTGCGGAAGTCAATGCTGAACCGGGTTCGTCCAGAGGTGTTGTCGACCGTGGAGTGCATCTGCTGCGCGGAAAAGATGATGACGCTGCCGACCTGAGAGATGAGCCGCACCTGGGGCTCCGGGCTGATGGGCTCTTCGGCCTTGGGCTGCTTGCGCGTTTCCGCCTTGATCTGCTGGGCGGCGAGCTTGCGGCCCTCGCGGTTCCAGACGGCGTAGTTGTAGTCCCGTGAGGAGTTGCCCACGGGCGTGCTCCAATACTGGGGATGAAACGCCATGGCGTTCTCGGGCTGCAACTCGTAGACGGGGAGCCACCAGTTCAGTTGGCCGAGCGGCGCCGAGAACCAGGTGTCGCGGTGCGGATGAAACTGGTAGGCAAGGCCTGCCCGGAGGTAGTCCCCGTGCGTCATGCTACGGAGCCGGGGAACATCGAAATAGGTCTTTTCGAGGTCGCAGCCAACCTCGGCTAGGAGGGCCTGGATCAACGTCTTCGCTCGGGGGTGGTTGATGAATTCGGGCTTCAGGCGCGCGAGAATGTCCACGTATTTCTCGACCGGCAGATGAAACTGAGCGTCTCGGGGATCGTGCGGTGCGAAAGCCGCTTCGGCCATCTCGCGCGCGAAGTCGCACAGTGCGAGGGCGCTCTCGCGCGGGGAGTAGACGAACAGATCCCCGTTGTACAGCGCGGCACGTCGCGCGGCATCGTCCTGGGGGCCATCGAAGAAGATGGAGTGCATCGGACTCTCCTTAGCGCTGGGTGGACGCAGGGGTCACAGGGCGATGCGCGGGACTGGGATCGGCACGATGAACTGCCCGCCCCACTCGCGGATGTAGGCCAGCTGGCTCATGATCTCCCGCTCCAGGTTCCACGGGAGAATGACGACGTAATCGGGGCGCGTCTCGCGGATCCGCTCGGGGGCGTAGATCGGAATGTGCGTACCCGGCAGAAAGCGGCCGTGCTTGTAAGGGTTGCGATCGACGGTGTAGTCGAGGAAGTCGGAGCGGATCCCGCAGTAGTTGAGCAGCGTGTTGCCCTTGCCCGGTGCCCCGTAGCCTACGACACGCTTGCTGGCGTCCTTGGCCGCGATCAGCAGCGTCAGGAACTTGCGCTTCGTCTCGCGTGCGCGCGCTTCGAACGGGGTATAGTAGGCGAGGGTGTCCACTCCGGCCGCCATCTCCCGGGCCCGCAGATCCGCAAGCGCCGCAGAGGTCTGGCGGCGATGGTTCTCGGCGTGGCAGGCGTAGATCCGGAGCGACCCGCCGTGCGTCTTGAGCTCCTCGACGTCGTAGACCCTCAGGCCGTGGGCGTCGAAGATCCGGCTGACCGATAGCAGCGAGAAGTACGAGAAGTGCTCGTGATAAATCGTGTCGAACTGGTTCTCCTCGACCAGCCGCATGAGGTGCGGGAACTCGATCGTCACGACCCCGCCGGGCGCAAGCAGTAGCTGCAGGCCCGCGACGAAGTCGTTCACGTCCGGTACTTGGGCCAGGACATTGTTGCCGAGGAGCAGGTCGGCGCGCCGGCCCTCGGCGACCAGATCGCGGGCGGCGCCACGACCGAAGAACTGCACGCGGGTCGGCACGCCACGCGCCACGGCGGCCGCCGCGACATTCGCGGCCGGCTCGACGCCGAGCGCCGGGATCCCCCGCTGGACGAAGTACTGGAGCAAGTACCCATCGTTACTCCCAACCTCAACGACCTGGCTTTCGCCCGACAGGTGCAGCTTCGCGATCATCAGCTCGGCGTAGCGCTGGGCGTGGGCGAGCCAACTGTCCGAGTAGGACGCGAAGTAGGCGTATTCGCTGAAGATCGCCTTGGGGCTGACGTACTCTCGAAGCTGCACGAGGAAGCAGCGGTCGCAGACATAGACGTGGAGTGGGTAGAAGGGCTCCATGTCCTGCAGTTCCACGGGCCGCAAGTAGTTCTCGCAGAGCGGCGACATGCCGAGGTCGACGAACGTGTGCCGCAGCGCCGCGCCGCAGAAGCGACAGACGCCTTGCGGGGGCAGGGGCTCTGGGTTCGTGTCCTCTGGCGCGCCGGTTCGGGCGACGGCCAGGATGTCATTGCCGACGGACGTCATCAGTTCAGGCCTCGGAGGACGGGCTTGACCGGTCTTCCGACGAGGTAGCGCTCGACCCCGTCGTCTAGCGCGCGCCGATAGACCGCCAGCGCGCCCGCGACGGCCTCGACCGTCTCGTCTATGTCGCGGTCCAGGTGGGAATAGCTCACGACGAACGAGGGAGCGAGCACTCCCCGCCGGACGAGCTCTTGGAGAAAGAGTGCGCGATAGGCCTGAGAGGGCCGGCCCTCCGGGTCCCGGGTGGCGTAGACCAGATTGGCCGGATGGCCGATCACGGCGAAGTGGCGCTCGACCCCGAGGGTGCGCGCCGCCTGCTGGATCCCTGCCCGCAGGCGCTCTCCCTGTTGAGCCAGGGCCTCGATGACTCCCTCGTCCCGATAGACTCGCATCGTCTGCAATGCCGCGGCGAGGGAGCTCGTTTCCGCGCCATGCGTGGTCGAGAGCAGGAAAACGCGATCCCGGTCATGTCGCAGTCCACCGAGCTCCATGAGCTCGCGCTTGCCGGCGAGCGCCGCGATGGGGAAGCCGTTCCCGAGCGCCTTGCCGAACGTTGACAGGTCCGGCGTCAGCCCGTAGAGCTTCTGGGCTCCCCCGAGGTGGAAGCGAAACCCGGTGATCATTTCGTCCAGGATCAGCACCGCCCCACGCGTCCGGCACTCCGCCTGAACCGCCTCGAGAAACCCGGGCTCGGGCTCGATACTGGTCGCCGCTTCCATGACGACGCACGCGATCTCGTTGGGGTGTTTGGTAAAGAGCGCGGCGAGGCTGGCGAGGTCGTTGAAGTGGAACTTGACGGTCAGCTCGCGAATCGCGCGCGGGATTCCCGCGGCCATCGCCGTCGTGCCGATGAACCAATCGTCGGTCGAGAAGAACGGGTGTTCGGCGCAGATCGCGACGCGATCTCGGTGGGTATAGGCCCGCGCCAGCTTCACCGCGGCTGTCGTCACATCGGACCCGTTCTTTGCGAACTTCACCATCTCGGCCCCGTCGACGAGGTCGAGAAGGGCTTGCGCGCCTTCCACCTCGAGCGGAGAAGGTCGGGTGAAATTCATCCCGCGGAGCATCTCGCGGTGTGCGGCCGCCACCACACTCGGGTAGGCGTGACCGAGGATGACTGAGCGCAGGCCCATGCCGTACTCGATGTACTCGTTGCCGTCGACGTCCCAGACTCGGCACCCAAGGCCTCGGTCGATGAAGCCTGGGGCGAGCTCCGGGTATTGGTCATCGCCCTTGGCGTACGTATGGGCACCGCCGGGGATCAGCTGATGCGCGACAGCCTTTAGCGCGGTCGACCTGGCAAACGAGCGCGTCGGAGCGTCCGGCACCGTTTCTCCTGAGGCGGTCGAGAGGGGCTGGCGAGGCGTCACGTCCTCCGGTTACGCAGGAACTAGACCAAACATAGCCGACTCTTCACCCCCTGGCAGGCTGGCAACTGACCACATGACAATATTTTATGGGCGTTCGATGTCTCGGGAGGAATGACCGAGCGGGTGATGCGAGCACGCATCACCCGCGATCACGATTCCTGGGCAGGGATTTGGGCCGCGATCCGCTCCCCGATGCTGAGCGAGGCCGTGGCCGCGGGCGACGGCGCGTTCAGGACGTGAAGCATCCGTTCGGCCGACACAAAACGGAAGTCGTCGACCAGTCGCCCCGCGCGATCGACGGCCTGCGCGCGGACGCCACTCGGACGTCGCACGAGATATGGCGCCCGGACGTTCGGAACCAATCTTTGCAGCGAGCGCACGAACTCGGCCTTGCTCAGGGAGTTGTGCATCTCCGCGAGACCTGCCCGCCAGTGACGTCCCGCGAGTCGCCAGAACCCGGGATAGCTGAGGATGTCGGCGGCGTCCCGCAGCGATATGCCCCACCCTGCGTAGTCCTCTCGCTTCAGGGCCAGCACCGCATTCGGGCCCGCCTCGACGCGATCGTCGATGCCTCGGGTGAAGTGCACACCCAGGAACGGGAACGCGGGGTCGGGAACCGGATAGATCAACCCTCGCACGAGTCCGCCATGGTCGGGGACGACCTCGTAGTACTCGCCGCGAAAGGGGACGATCCGGATATCGGGGCTGAGGCCGCACGCGCGCGCCACGCGGTCTGCCTGCAGACCAGCGCATCCCACGAGAAACGCCGCCCGGACCGCCCCACCGGTCGTGTCTAGGAGGAGGCCCGCCCCGTCTCGCCGGACCCGCGTGACGCGATGGTTCGTTCGCACGCTGCTCCCGGCCCGCTCCACGACCCGCGCGTAGGCCGCCGCGACCTGTGCGAAATCGACCACCCCGGTTTCCTCGACCCACAAGCCCGCGAGCCCAGTCACCTCAGGTTCTCGGTCCCGAATCTCTCTCGGTCCGAGCTGCTCGAGGCCCTTGAGACCGTTCGCCAATCCCCGTTGGCGGAGCGACTCCAGCATCGGCAACTCCTCGGAGTGCGTCGCGACGACGAGTTTCCCGCACCGCCGGTGCGGGATGCCCTCCTCGATGCAGAAGCGATAGAGCGCCTCCCGGCCGGCGATGCATGTCTGGGCCTTGAGCGACCCTGGCTTGTAGTAGAGTCCGGAGTGGATGACGCCGCTGTTGTGTCCCGTTTGATGAGCGGCGAGGATCGGCTCGGCTTCGAGGACGGCAACGGAGGCGCCGCGCCGAACGAGGGCCACGGCGGTCGCGAGTCCCACGATGCCGCCACCCAGGATCGCGACGTCGGGACTCGAGGTCACTGCTTAATTCGTCGCGAGCGTCCGTGCCGAATGATGGCCTCGCGGCTACCCGCTCCCGCGAGGATGCCGGTCGCGGTCCCGGCCCACTGGCCCAAAGGTGTGGCAACCAAGCCGGCTGCGGGCGCGACGATAGCGAGCGCGACCACGGCTACCACCACGACCGCGAGCGAGCCCCAGCGCGACGCGCCATAGAACCCCGCGGGCAGCCACAGTCCTGCGACCCACCCGACGTTGAGGAGTCCCTTCAGCCAGCGTGGTAACGACGGAGGATACTCGAGCAAGGCCCAACCGTTCCCGGCGCTAAACCCAAGGCCGCACGTCGTGGACGCGTTGAGTCTCACGCAGTAGCCGTTCCCGACGCGGCGGACCTCGATATCGAGCGTGTCGCCCGGGCGCACGGCGTCCATCGCTCGCGCGAGCCGAATGTCCGGCGCATCTAGGCGGTGCGATGCGGCCCGGGTCCGATACCGGAAGACGAGGTCATGTCGATCCGGGCCGAGCAAGAGGATTTCCTGCTGTCGGTCGTCGTAAATGCTGAACAGGGGAGCAAGGCCAGCAGGATGCGGTCCGGCCAAGGCGCGGACGCGGAGCGTTGCACCCCTGGCGAGTAGCTCTCGGGCGCGTGCCGAGGGGGACAGCTCCTCGGGGGGCAGTGCCACCGAGTCGAACGACGCTCGGAGGACCCGGCCGCGATAGAACTCAAGGTGGCCGAGATCCGGGGTCCACATCGAAAAGTAGGCCGTTGCGGGAAAGGCCCCGTGGAGGAGCAGGCCCGTGGCGAGGATCACGGCGAGCGCGAGCCCAGCCGCTGCCCCTCCGGACCACGCAGGTGGCCGGCGCGGGCTTCGCAGCACGCCGGCTGCCCACCGGGCCAGGGCCCACCCCAGAAAAGCGCCCGCGGTGTTGGTGCACACGTCGCCGAGACTCGAGTCTCGCCCGGGAATGAACAACTGCGCGAACTCGACGGCGCCGGACAGCGCGGCGCCGAACCCTACCGCACGCCACCCCCCGATGCCCGCAGACCCGAGCGCCGCGCCCAACGGAATAAACAGAATGATGTTGACCAGGACGTCCGCCACGCCTCGTTGGCCGCATACGAAACAGGATTGCCACCCCGCCGTCTCGCTCGACTTACCAGGGGTGAGTGTCGCCACCAGGATCGCCAGGAGCGTGACGGCTAAGGCAAGCGTCGGTGTGCGTTTCAGCGAGGCTCTCCGGGTGCAGATGCTGGGCGGTCGCGAGTCGCGGCACGCGAGTAGCCGTCGATCAGTTTACGACCGAGGCCGGTCGTTCCCGAGTCTGCCATCAACCGGCCGCGCTCTGGAGTCCGCACGGTAGTCTGTGTGGTCGCGGTGTGAGTAAGGATTACTGCAACAGAGGCTGACGGGAAAGCTGTCCGCGGATCGAACACGCGGGCTCGGGGAGCAGGCGGGCCGCTGGCGTGTTGCGGGGGTGCAACATGGCCTGCTACTCTGTGTCCCGGGCTTGAGGTATTCGAGGGCGCCATCCTTGCATCAGCGGGGCACGCGCCCGCCCTCGGCTCGCCTGCTGACGCTCGGGCCGCCCATGGGCCGTGCAAACGCGGGCGTCCGCACCGCGTGCGTGCGGGGATGACGTATTGCCATCGGTCCGTCGGGCGCGAAAGCACGGGCGCATTCTGCCCGCAGCGTCGACGTCGTGTCGACAACAAACCTCCAACCGGTGCTCGACATCGGCGGCGAATAGATCCTTTGCACATAACACGTTCCGATAGCCGGCGCGCGCGCGTGAAGGTGATCCGCGCTCGACCCCCGGTCGTTGAGATTGCGCAGTCGGTTTGCGTGCGGGGAGCGCCGTGACGGTCGCGCGGGCGCGTAGTCTCGCCATTCTGATCGGCTTCTTCGCGATCGCCGCCCCGGCGAGCGCTCAGACCCTGACCGCAGGCGACGTTGTGGGGAACATCGTGGACGTCACGGGTCTGCCCGTGGGCGACGTCCTCCTCACCCTCACCGAGGCGGGAACGGGACTCACGCGTACCGCGATGACGACGCGTGGCGGCCGGTTCAGCCTGGCCCTCGTGGTGCCAGGGCAATATCACCTGCTTGCCGAACACCTGGGGTATCGACCGACCGTGGTGCGCGGCGTGGCGGTGCGTCCCGGAATGACGACCGACGTAGCGGTAACCCTGAACCGCGCAGCTCCGCCCGTCCTGCGGGTGGACACTGTGTATTTGACATCGAGCGCCGCGGTCGCGTCGGGTGCCGGACAGTGGTACCCAGCACCCACGCTCCGCGGACTCCCGGATCCGACGGGCGGTGTCTCGGACGTCACCCGGTTATCGTCGATCGTGAGTCCCGGGTTCGAGGCGGAGGGTCTCCCGGCAGAGCTCAGCGGGTTCTCGGTCGACGGCCTGCCGTACCGGCCCGCGCGCAATCCGAGGCTCCCTGGTGGCCAACTCGATTCTCCGCTTGTCCGTCTCTCCACACTGGAGAGCGCGGAGCTGGTCACCAACGGCGGGGACGTAGAATGGTCGGGGTTTGGAGGCGGGACCCTTTCTGAATTTGGGCGCCTCAGCACGCGCGATCTGCAAGCCCACTTCTCCGTCGATGGAACGGGCAATCCCCTGTCGGGGTCGCCGTATTTCGCCACGGGCGTCGTCCCGAACTCGAGCTTTCGCAGCGCGTTGCTCGTCACGGGTCCGATTGTGCGCGACAGCGCACACTTCGTCTTTGGCGTGGAGGGCGAGCGACTCGAGACGCCGCTCGCCGCCCCCCTTGCGACGATCCCGGTGACCGACTCCCTCGTCGCCGTTGCCCAAGACTCCTTTCGTGTAGGATTGAGCAACTATCTGCAGCCGCGCGTGTCGGCGACGAACGCGTTCACGACGTTCGGCGGTCTGGCGTGGCGGATCTCAGAAGCGAGCGACCTCTCGGTCCAGGCCCGGTATTCGACGGCGACAAGCCGGAACCCCGACTTGGGACTCGACGGCAGTCCGAACCTCGGCGCCGGTCTTGACGATCGGGACTTCCTCGGCGGGGCCACGCTCCGCTCGGCGCTGTCCCGCACGCTGTCACAAGAGCTTTCCGCAGGTGTGCAGCTCAGCACCAGGACGTACGAAGCCACCGTTCCTGCCGCCACGCAGTTCGTCGACATCGGAGCCGCGGTCGGGTCAGACCCGGCCCTTCCCGGGCGGTACGGTCGGACGATGGCGCACGTGAGCGAGACGCTCACCGCCGCGGCCGGCGCCCATCACTGGAAGTTCGGGGCCGATCTGTCGCTCAACTCCTACGACCAGACGACTGGCCTCGGCAGTCCCGGGGCCTTCGTGTTCTCAGGGCCATCGAGCTTCGCGGGACGCATGGGGGCGTTCACGCAGGACGTGTTCACGGAGCCTGAAGTCCAGTTCTCCGTGCCCCAGATCGGGATCTACGCCCAGGATCGCATTACCGCGTCGCCGGGCCTCGACCTCCTTCTCGGATTCCGTTTCGACGAAGAGAAGCTGCCGCAGAGCGACGTCCTCGGAAACCAGGCCTGGCAGAAGGCCACCGGCCTGAGCGACACGGCATTCGCCACCGGATTGGGCAAGGTGAGCCCCCGCGTCGGCTTCACGTGGGACCTGAACGACCGCCATCGGACGATCCTTAAGGGGGTTAGCGGCGTCTACTTCGACGAGATCGATCCCGGGATCATGGGCGAGGTCATTCGGGAATCCCTCGGGGACACGGTCCGGGGGGCTCTCGGGTCGCTCTCCGGGTGGCCAGCGGGCGCTGCGCCCGCTCCGCTCCTCGGATCGAACCTCATGCTCCTCGCGCCGGATCTTCAGGCGCCCCGGACGGGCCGGCTCGAACTCTCCTTGCTCCAGCAGCTGCACGACGGCTTGACGGCGACGCTCTCCGGCACCTATCGGCATACGGACTTCCTGCCTCGGCGCGCCAATCTCAATCTGCCCTCCGCTCCTACCGGCTACGACCAGTACGGGCGGCCGATATATGGCACGCTCGTTCAGGAGGGGCAGCTCGTCACGGTCGCGCCTGGCACAAACGAACGCTTCGCGGGCTTTGATGTCGTCTCGGCGATCAATTCGGATGGCTATTCGGACTACTGGGGCTTGACCCTGACGCTCGATCGGCAGGTCGGCGCTGGGCTTCGGCTGCTCGCGAGCTACACCTATTCGCAGACAACGGACAATCTGCTCGCCGCCGCAGGCGGCGTGCCAGGCGGAGGCCTCTCGCCGTTTCCCGACAGCCTAGCCGGCCAGGATTGGGCGAACGGTACTTCTAACCTCGACGTGCCCTCCCGGTTCTTGTTGGCCGCCGAGATTCAGACGAAGCTGCCCCTCGCGCCCCGGCTGGCTGTCATGTACCGCTATCAGTCCGGAGCCCCGTTCACGCCCGGGTTCCAGGGTGGCGTGGACGCGAGCGGCACGGGTTCCGGCAACGACCCCGCGTTCATCGACGCGTCGGTCCCCGGGACGTCAGCGTTGCTCGGCCAGTGGGCGTGTCTGCGCGGTCAGGTGGGGCGCTTTGCGGCGCGGAACTCCTGCCGCGACCCGAGCGTCCAAGGTCTCGACCTCCGCGCGACGGTGAATCTCGTCCGCGCGGGCCACACGCCGGTGGTGCTCGTGATTGACGCCCTGAACGTGCTTCAATCCGACGTTGGCCTCCGAGACCATGCGCTCTACCTGATCGATGCGACGAAGAGCCTCACCGTGAACGCGGCTGGCGTAGTGAACGTGCCGCTCGTCGCGAACCCGAACTTCGGCAACGTACTCGTCCACGCCGCCACAGGCCGCGAGCTCCGCATCGGATTGCGGGCGAACTACTGATGCGCGTCGGTCGTTGGGTCGTGGCGCTCCTGGCGAGCGCGGGCACTCTCGGCGGATGCTCGAACGCCGGACAGGACCGAATCCTCGCGGTTCAGGGAACCGGCATCGTCAACGGGTTCCTCTACTTCGATCGGAATGGGGACGGCAGTTACGACGCGGGTGATACGGTGCTGACGGGGGTCGCCGTGCACCTCATCGTGAGCGGCACAGTCGATACTGTAGGGTCGGCGAAGTCGGACACCGCGGGCCTCGTCCGCTTTGCCTTGGTGCCGGCGGGGCCGGTCACCTTCACGGTGGACAGCACCACTCTTCCGGTCGGCGGGCTCCACGTCCTCAACATTTCCGCCCCGAGTCTCGTCATCGCGCCCGGCGACTCGTTTGGCGTGCGCGTCAGGGCCAGCTACCTGCAGCTCGGCGTGCCCCAGGCCCGTACGGTCGCGGCCGGCACGAAGGTCTTCGTGGTTGGCGTGGCGCTCAACCCGGCGAACGTGTTCGGCGACAGCACCGTCCACATGGCCGACACGCTAGCCGCCATCCTTGTGACCCGCGTGCGGGGGCTCGTCTCCGTCGGGGACAGCATTCGCTGGCTCGCGGTTCGCTCTACGCGCAACGGCCAGCCGACGCTCGACAACCCGACGCTCTATCCGCTCGGACAGGCGGCCGCGACGCCCGCGCTTCCAGTGGCGGCGGCGGTGGCGGCGGCCGCCCAGGGCGGCGCGATTGACGCCGCGCTCGTGCAGCTCACCCGCGTGACGGTGGCGGACACCGCCACCGTTGCCGGGAACCTCCACCTCACCGTCAAAGACAACAGCGGGACCTGCACGGTGCAGCTCGACACCGTGGCAGGGTTCCGTGGGTTTGGGCTCGCGGCCGACACGGTGGGGGACACGCTCAACGTAACCGGCGTCCTCTCTCCGAATGGGAGCGGCGCCTGGATTGTGCTCCCGCGCTCGACCGCCGATGTCGTCCCGCAGTAGGCCATGCCCCTAACCGGGGTCGGTACGGACCTTGCGCACCACGCAGCCGTGAACCCGCGGCCTTCGCACCATTTCACGGTGGATGTCGAGGAGTACTTTCAGGTCTCGGCCTTTGAGCCCGTCATCGCTCGCTCGGCTTGGGATCGGATGGAGACGCGCGTGGCGCGGAGCGTCACACACCTCCTCGAGCTCCTCGCGCGGCACGGCACGCGGGGCACGTTCTTCATCCTCGGCTGGGTCGCCGAACGCCATCCCGACGTTGTGCGGGAGATCGCGGCTGCGGGTCACGAAGTCGCCTCGCACGGATGGGATCATCGTCGCGTGACGGAGCTCACGCCCGGCGCATTCCGGGACTCCGTCCGTCGTACGAAGGCCGCGCTTGAGGACCTCACAGACGCCGCGGTCGTGGGATTCCGCGCGCCGAGCTTCTCGATCGTCCCCGGATGCGAGTGGGCCCTCGATGTGCTTCTCGAGGAAGGGTATCGGTACGATTCCAGTCTCTTCCCCGTGCGGCGGAGGGGCTACGGGTATCCGAGCGGACAACGCGACCCGCACTGGATTATGCGGGCCGGGGGCCGGTTGGCCGAGCTGCCGCCTGCCACGCTTCAGCGCCTCGGGTGGAGGCTGCCGGCTGGGGGCGGGGCGTACTTCCGGCTCCTTCCATACGCGCTGGTCGCCGCCGCTCTTCGCGAAAGTGGGCGCCGTGGTGTGCCTGGCACTTTCTATATCCACCCATGGGAGCTCGACCCGGAGCAGCCGCGGGTGCGGGCGCCCTGGTCGACCCGCCTGCGCCACTACGGGGGGCTTGGCGGGACGGTGGCGCGCCTAGAACGACTGCTGGCCGAATTTCAGTTCGTGCCACTTGCCGAGACGGTTGCTGCGCTGTGAGCGCTTTTCGCGGTCGAGACGGCGCTCGACGCCCAAGCGCCAAGGGGCAAGGGTGTCGCTAAGGACCCGACCTGACCTCGCGCCGCCCGTGCGACTCTCGGGCCCACCCGCGCCCGCACCGGCTGCGGTCCCAGGATTGGGGGCCGTCCTCCGGGCGCTCCGGCACCTGCCCGACCGTCTGCTTCACGGCGTGCGGCGGCGCCGGGCGTTGGCGCGCCTCAGACGCCAGTACCCCAACGAGATTCTCGTCGTGTGCCACGGGAACATCATGCGCAGCCCCTACGGGGAAGGCGTTTTGCGGCGGCTCCTCGGGGGAGGAGCGCCCCGCGTCAGATCGGCCGGCTTTGTCGGCCCTGATCGTCCGGTGCCGGGGCCTACCCTCGCGCGTGCCGCGAAGCGGGGGGTGGATTTGGGTGGACACCGCTCGAGACTCATTTTGTCGGTGAACCTGCGGGATGTCGATTTGGTGCTCGTCATGAATGCGGATCAACGACGTGAGCTCACCGAGCGTTTTGGCGTGGTCGACCGCGCGGTCGTCGTGCTTGGGGACCTGGATCCGGAGCCGATCACGACCCGAGCCATCGAGGACCCGCTCGACCGCCCACTCGAGGTGCTTGACGCCGTCTTCGCTCGGATTGATCGATGCCTCGGCGAGCTCGTCCGCGCGCTCCCCCGACGTCCCGTGCACCAGCCTCACGGGGACGCCTAGCATGTGCGGCATCGTCGGGGTGGCCCATCGCGATCGCGATCGACCGGTCAGGCTGGGAAACGGCGGCGGCGCACGACAAGAGAGCTTCATTCCGCGCGTGTACGGACCTCGGTCAAGCGCAGTATCCGGCTCGCGAGGTGACTGCGGCGGGCAGCTTGTCCGCGGGTGCACCGAGCCCTCCGAGCGGGAACATCTAGTGCAACGCGCGTAGTGCAACCGGCTGCAGATTCGTTCGAGAGCGAACGAGTTGTATACGGCGCACCGGTTGCGTGGGGAGCGCCGTGGGCAGAAGTGCTCCTACCGCGAGATGGGCGCGTGTGGTGCGAGGGCTGTTGCGAAGGCGCTTATGCGATGTCGTCCCGCGTCAACTGGGCGTTCTCAAGGATTGCGCGACGCGCGGTCCTGCCGATGAGGCTCTCGAACTCCGCTGCCTTGATCTCGCCCGTGCCTGGTCGTTTCACCCAGATGTTGGCTTCGGAAAGCACTTCGCCTGGGGCGATGGTCGCGATTGCCACCACGCAAGCGTACGCGAAGTCGATGGTAGGCCTCTCCTCGGGGAGAATGGTCTTGTGTCCGCCGAGCGCCTCGTGGACCGCCCGTGCGCCCTCGACCAACTGCCTGAGTTCTGGAGGGTCGAGGGAAATCGGAACGTCTGGACCGGGCCAAGTCTTGTCAGACGTAAAGTGTTTCTCGAGGATCTTGGCCCCCAGCGCGATGCTCGCGTAGCACGTGTAGTTGCCGAGCGAGTGATCGCTCAATCCAAGCACGGCATCTGGAAAAGCCGTGCCTAGGTCGCGGATCGCCCCCAGGCGGACCTTGTCGTACGGGGTGGGATACATCGATGTGCAGTGCAACAGTGCGAACGGCACTCCAGCCTCGCGCAAGATCGCCACGGCCGGCGCGATGCTGTGGATGTCGTTCATGCCCGTGCTGAGCAGCACGGGCTTTGAGAAGCCTGCGATATGACGAATCAGGGGATAGTTGTTGCACTCACCGGAGCCGATCTTGTACGCAGGGACGTCCAGCAGCTCGAGGCGGTCGGCCGCCGCCCGCGAAAAGGGCGTGCACAGAAACATCATGCCCTTGGACTCGACATAAGCTTTGAGGTCTCGCTCCTCGGCGACTGTCAAGGCGCAGCGGGCCATGATATTCCAAATGGACTCCTTGGCGTTCCCCGGTACAACCTCGTTTGGCACCATCTCGTCTTCGATCACGTGGGATTGAAACTTCACACACTCGGCACCCGCAGTCTTGGCGTCGTCGATCATGCGGATCGCCTTGGCAATCTGGCCTTCGTGATTAATGCCAATCTCGGCAATCACTAAGGGCGGATACCCGTCTCCAATCCATCGTCCGGCAATAGAGAAGCTCGACATCAGGCCTCCCCGCCTGCTGAAGTGGCGACACTGCGCGCAAGATCCGTGACTACCCGGACCTGTGCCAGGTTGAGCGCAGTGCCTGGGGTAGTGCGCTGGAATCGGCTTCCTAGGGCGGGTCGCAGCACGACGAAATCCGCTTTCGCCGCGACGGCGGCGAGGGCTCCTTCGAGATCTTCTGCGCTCCACCCTACGGCGGCGCGCAGAGCGAACCGCGCAGCTTGGGCCTCCAAGAAGAGTGAACGCCCGGGTGTGCTTCCTTCGGCCACTACTCCAAGACTTGTCACACCGACTCTCCGTAGCTCGGCCACTACGTTTACGAGCGTCGTCAGCGCTACCCGCTCTGGCATGAGGAATAGAGGGCGCCGTGTTGCAGACACCCGCGAGGCCAGGCTTGCGACGTCCTCCCCTTCGGAGATTCGCAATCCCCACGCCGTGCACTGCGGGTCGAGCACGGCGTCAGACGACTCTGCCACTCCGATGGTTTCCAGTCCATGGGCGGCTGATCGACGGCAGGCTGCAGCGAGCCCGTCCGGTAAACCCTGCTGAACTGGCGTGCGAGGGAGTGGCACCACGATCGCGTCGGCGCCTGCGGTCGCGACAGCATCGACTTGCTCGACTCCCGCCGAGGCATCGTTCGGATCTGGGATTGTGAGTTGTGCGAACACAAGACAACGACGCCTGCCCCCCGCTCTGTGGCGACCCAGGGCGAGGCTCGCGTCTAGGGTCGCCTCGTGGAGTGACTCGGCCGACTCGAGGTCTTCGGCGCAATCGATGTCGATCGAGCGGATGGAGGGCATCTCTACGCCGCGCGTCACCCCGGGGATTAGGAATGCTCGGTTACGTCGGAGAACGTCAACGGAGATTACGTACACGGCGCCATTGGGGTAGAAGACGGGTGTGGCGTCCTGACGCCTGGTTGATTGCGCCGGACGTTCAGTCGCCCAGCGGGCGACGCCGTTGTCATCCATGGTCAGGGCGAGCCCGAGCCCATGGGGCGCGCGTACCAGGGAGACGATCGAAGGGCGTTCGGTCAGATCATAGACGGACCAGCATCGCACGATGTCGTCGCTCGTCCGCAACGGAGAGGTGGGCTGCAAGAGCACGATGGTGCCGATCGGGCCATGGGAGGCCGAGAGTCGCTCGATTGCCAACAGTACGTTCTCGTGGGTCGGTGTCAGGTCGCTCGCCAATTCGCTCGGGCGAAGGAACGGGACGACAGCATCCCACTGACGCCCTTCATCGGCGATCTCTGGAGAATCGGTGTCGACGAGAATAGGCGTTGGAGGGAGCCCCACGTCGGCGATGAACTGACGGCCGGCCACGACTGCGCGGGCCACAAGACTAAGCCCGCCTACGGACGCCAGATTCTTTCGCGGCAATCCCGTCGAGCCGCCGCGAGCCGGAACGACGATGAGTGTGGTCACGGGGCACGGCTCGGGCCTATGGCTTCGCCTTTGTTGGACAGCATACTCTCAACGAGAGCCGCTACCCTCGCGGCTGCCCTGCCATCTCTTGGGCCGAGCAAATCTTCGAGCGCCTCAGCCGTGACCTTCGACGGTCCGGCGCCGTCGACTGCAGAGCTGAGCTGTTGGACCGCTGCGGTCAGCGCTGACGGCGACTCGACGGGCGTGCTCAGGCCAGCCTCCGAGTACGGGGTGAGGTCCCGCAGGCCAGTGAGGTTCACGGTCACGACGGGCTTGCCTAACAGCGCGGCCTCGAGCGCCACCGAGGACGTCTGCGTGACAAGCGCGTCGCACGCGCGGACAAGGTCCAGGATGTTTTCGGTTGAGTAGAGACTAATTCGGTCCTGCCCGAATAACCGCAGGAGGTGCTCGTGGGCGCCTCGCCGCTCGGAGGGATGCGGGCGGAGCATGAGGTGGACCTTGTCAACTTCGAGGATGGCGCCGACCACAGTCAGGAGGTACCCGGGGTCCTGGCCAGGCTGGGTGGCGAAGAGCACGCGGTAGCAGGCCTGAGTCAAGCCGAGAGCCTCCCGGGCTCGACTCACCGTGTTGGGCCCCCCAGTCTGCAGGAGGTCGTCATAGCGCGGCTGCCCCGTAACAACACAACGCTCAGAGGAGAGGCCGTGCTCAATAAGGATGCGGCGGAGAATGGGTCCCGAAGCCGCGACGACGTCGGCCGTGCACCACCACCATCCCGGAAAGTCCAGCCCGAGCCCGTCTTGCACACACAGGGTCCGGACGCCTAGGGTGCGGGCCGCCCGAACGAAAGCCTGCCCGACCCACCACCGATCATTGCCAACGACGACGAGGTTCGGCTGCAGGTGCTCCACGAGCGCGTGAGCCGTGAGCACAAGTGTCGCTTGGCGATCGACTTCGTCGTAAAGATGATCTACCCAGGCTTGGACCGGCACGGGCACGGGGCAGGGTGAAACGGCAACACTCCCCCCGTTCGCCCGCAGAATTCGCTGCGCGGCAGCGCGAGCCGTTCGGCTCCCATTCCAGGCTCCGACACCGGGTAGCGCGCCCGGCCTGGGGAAGGGAAGGATCGTCTGAGCGGAGCTGTCGACGAGGGTACCTGCTGTCTGACCAAATTGGATCCGCAGGAGCGGGCCGACACCCGCGTGAGTCAACGCTTCCTCTACCGCCGCGAATGTCTGTGCCATCGGCGTCGACTCCGCGACGATCAGCACGCTCGGCTTTGGGTGACCCTGCACAGTGCGACGCACGGCCGTGTCGACTTGGTCGGTCAACGTCGCCAGGCTCCTAGGTCCGCGGCGCCGCGCGGTGATCCGGCGCGCCGCGCCGAATGCCCACCGCAGTGCCCGGAAATAGAAGGGGTTCCAAACGCTCGTCTCACGAACTAGGCCCTCCACGGAAACACCAAGGGCCGCGCCAAGGGCACGATCACCAGAGAAGATGACGCAGCGCTCGACCGCTCTGCGCCGGATGAGCGCGTTAAGCGCGACCGAGAGCGCCAGGAAGTTTGATATCTGGTCCTGTAGTGTCAGGCGATTCAACGCGGCAAGGTCCACGTCGCTGACCTTGGGGAGCAGCCGGGAACCCCACGTAGCCAAGAACGTGAACGTCCCCTCGTCGGCCATCCGATGCAAGGAGCGCATGTCGTCAGGTCCGATAAAGTCGGCCAGACGTACCACACCGACTCCGGATGGCCATGTGAGGGTTGCTCCGCCGCCCCCAGGCATATGGACGAGCGCAACCGGCGTCCATCCTGCCCGCTGAGCGGCGCGCATCGCACGAGACGCGGCCCTATGAACCAGCCGGCGTACGGCCGACGAGGCATCTAGGCAGACTACGAAGACACAAGTCGACTTATCCGCGGAGGTCATCAGGCCGGTCTAATGCTCGGTTCTGGTCATGGCGCCACGACGTCGCTCGAGAGTCCCGAAGACGAACCGGGGAGCTCCTGAAGGGAAGGTGGAGCGTCGTTGAGGGGGTCGAAGTCGTCGATTCATTAAGTAGTGACCCGAGAGTGACCCGGCGATGCAGGATTGATAGCCCACGTTGGCAAGGACACGCCCGCGGCCCCCGTCAGACCCTTGGTTCGGTACATCTGCTCTGCTCATGGAGAAAAGCCTCTTCACAGGAAGTCCCTAACACCACGGTCGAGGCACACGGGGCCGCCGGTGCTGGTCAGACCGTCAAGCCATGGAGGGCGCGCCGAGGTCTCGGAACTGCTTTTGCCGCGGCGTTTCCCACAGCGCGGGGCTGCGGAGGCACTCACAGAAGAGGCGCGCACTTTGGCCAGTGCCGAAGTGCAGGTTGCTGGGGACGTGGCGGGGCAGGTGGCGCAGTGCCTCGAGGATCAGCGCTGCGTTTTCGGCGACGTTCACGATGCCGGGATACGTGAACCGATTGCTCTGTCGAGATCCGATGTTGATTGTGGGAACCCCGTAGACCGGTGCCTCCCGAATGCCGGCACTTGAGTTCCCGACAATCGCGCGGGCGTTCTTTAGGAGCGTTAGGAAGTGTTCGAAGCGCATTGAGGGAAGGAGGCGCAGCCGCGGCCGTATCGCCAGTTGCTCAAGCGCGTCCAAGATCACGTCTCCGCCAGCGTCGTTGTTGGGATAGAGGGCTACCCAGTTCCAGTCTGAGCGCCGTACCGCCTCCAACACCTCCGTGATGTGAGCTCTCGTTCGGGAGAGTTCCGTCGTGACCGGGTGATATGCGAGGATGCCGTAATCGGAGAACGTGATCTCGTACTTCGATCGCACGTCGTCGAGACTGGGTAGCGAGTCGCTGAGCATAACATCGATATCGGGCGAGCCGATCGTGAAGATGCATTCACCTGCCTCTCCCATTTGCAGCAAGCGCGCTGCCGCCGCCTCGTTTGCTACGAAATGCAGGTGGGAGAGCTTGCTGACCGCGTGACGAATGAGTTCGTCGATCGTTCCCGAGACCTCGCCGCCCTCGATATGTGCGACGAGGCGATTGTTGATCGCCCCGACGATGGCGCCTGCGAGCGTTTCGACGCGGTCTCCGTGAACGACGATCATATCGGGATTGAACTCACGGACGTAGTGTCCGAGGCCCTGAATCGTGTTGCCCAAGACAAGGTCCATTTGATTGGAGACCGCGCCGTCTTGGTTGATGAACGGATAG